>ODAI013837628.1_pt1 | contig 13483 bp, 10 predicted proteins | sample 1539321 | NCBI WGS metagenome assembly ODAI01 (sample SAMN02144231, study PRJEB22623) | gut metagenome | biome: sheep rumen | host: Ovis aries | place: New Zealand
AAAGAGTCGTCCCCTCCCCGGAAGAGATTTTTATGTGCGCCTTTTCCCTCGAAAAAATCACGTCGTCCAAAGAGAAATCCCCGGCTGCCAAAGGTGGAAGAGGATCTAGAATCACGTCGCTCGTCACGTCCCCTATGTAAAATCCGTCGCAATAAACACCGACCGGAAGCACAGTGGAAAGTCTGTCCCCCGGCAAGGTCTCAAGATGAAGGCTGCCCGATGGAGCTGAACAAAGCGATGAGGATGCGCGGGAAACGGATGATTTTCCAAGCGAATACTCTTTTCCGGAAAAATATCGTGAGGCGGGAAAAAGATCCACCGAGCCGTCTGAGTTCACGGATGATTTTATCCCGACAAGAGGAGGAAGCGAATATGAGTAAACAGGATTTCCTTCCTTATACTCCACCGACTGCCAGCGGATTGTATGCGGATTTTTTCTGTCAAGACTCAGAGAGGAATTTTTTCCCCCCCAGAATTCATCGTCAATCTGATAGATGAATTTTTTGTCGTTAAAAGAAACCTTTCCGTCGCCGCTTATGGAAAAAGGAAGATTTGACTGCTGAACGAACGAATCATTTGACGGCGAAAGGTGAATGACAAAGTGCCATGCCAAATCACCGAGACGCACAGTACATGGAACATAACGGTCAAGGGCACATTCAGGACTGATTGAAAAAGTCATCCCGGGATAAAAACGCGCCGGATTTTTTTCAAAGGAATAAACAAGGGATGAGGGAATCACAAAATCAGTTCCCGTGGCATATTTTCTTATGGGGCTTCGTGAGATGTCGTCTATGAATTTTTTCGTCCTGAAATCCACGTCCGCTTCCGTAGGAGTTACAGAGTAGGAAATCAGGAAGTCGCTTCTTTTTCCGCTTTTGTCCACCGCGCACACACGTATGTCAATCTTTCCGATTCTGTTGATGATAAAGGGAGCCTCATAAATGAATCCGGACTCAAGTGGATCGTTTCCGTAAAGGGAGTAAAAGACATCGCAGTCCCCGTCCGTACTGATTACGAGAGGCTGCATGTTTCCCCACTCTCCCGGGGCAGGACTCAGTATGTCGGAACTTGAGAAAGCGAAGGACTGGAAGACCGAAAAAAAAGCGGCGAAAAGGACGCAGGCAAATCTGGAAAATCTCATGGAGCCTCCTTACTGACCGAATGCATCCTCAAGGGGTTTTCTGAGCTCGGGATAAGGCTCGTAGAAATTTTTCTCCCTCTCATCGGCACTCAGACCCACAAGCTCATGGCTGTTGTAGTTTATCCATGGATTCTCCGCGGGATTCTCTATCTCGAATTTGCGGCACCAATAATCAGGAACCACCGGAAGCGTCTCCCTGTACTTGTAGATTTTGTAATCATGCACGACCACCTTTATGTTTTCCCTCGGCACCCCCTTCTCCAAAAGGATTCCGACAAGATAGTTCAGGGTCCTTCCCGAATCATAGATGTCATCCACCAGCATGATTTTGTCACCCGGTCTCAGATACTCGGGGGAATAAGTCCATCCGTCCACACGGACCGCAGACTGCTGCTTAACGTCACTGTAGCTCCTGGCGACAACGGCGGCATAAAGTACCGGCTTGTGATTTTTAAGAGCGACCTTGTAGTACTCGCTGATTATGTTCGACATGTACGCACCTCCCCTGAGAGACGCATAGATGATGTCGGGAACAAATCCGTCCTCGAAATAAATCCTGTGCGCAAGCTTGATTCCATCGTTTCTCACGACATCATACGGCAAAAATTCCTTGACCTGCATTTTCTTCCTCCTTGAAGATGACTATGACTTTTCACCAATCAGAACAGGCTCGCTCTTTTTAGAATCAAAATCCTGAACTGAGAGACCCTTCCTTGATTTTTTGAAACTCAGCTTCAGTTTCTCTCCGTCGCTGTCAATCACAATCTGCTCCGAATCACCGCGTTTTCCGGAAAGAATAAGATCCGCTATGGTCTCCTCCACCTCATGCTGAATGAGACGGCGCATCGGACGTGCTCCCATGGAAGGATCGTAACCGTTCTCAATCATGTACTGCCTTGCCTTTGGTTTCAGCACAACGGAAAGTCCCTGCTCCATGAGCCTTGAGTCAAGGTCGGCAACCTGCAAATCCACAATCTGGGAAAGAACGTCGCGGTCCAGAGCATGAAAGACCACCACATCGTCAATGCGGTTCAAAAGCTCTGGTGAAAGAATCCTCTTCAGCTCCTCCATCGCGCTTGCCTTCATCTCCTCGTAGGGAAGAAGTCCGTCGGGTGCGGTAGAGAATCCCAGCCTTCCGTCCGAAGTGATTTTGTTCGATCCCGCGTTGCTGGTAAAAATCACCACGGTGTTTCTGAAATTCACGTTGTGTCCCTGTCCGTCGGTAAGCTCTCCCTCCTCCAGAATCTGAAGCATGAGATTGTAAATGTTTGGGTCGGCCTTCTCAATCTCGTCAAAAAGAACCACGGAGTAAGGATGCTCCAGAACTTTCTTGGTGAGTTTTCCGCCGTCCTCGTAACCGATATATCCGGGAGAAGAGCCAGTAAGTCCCGAAGCCGAAGCACGCTCGCTGTACTCGCTCATATTGAACCTGAGCAAAGCATCCTCCGTACCGAAAAGAAACTTTGCAAGTGCCTTCGCAAGCTGAGTCTTTCCAACTCCTGTGGGGCCAAGGAAAAAGAAAGATCCGACCGGTCTCCTCTGAGAAGAAACCCCTGTCCTGCTTCTCTTAACCGCCGAGCAGATTGCCTTCACAGCCTCGCTTTGTCCTACCACCTCGGAAGAAAGAATCCTCTCCATCTCAAGCAGCCTCTCCGACTCACCGTTGTCAAGCCTCTCAGCCGGTATTCCTGTCATGGAGCTGATTACGGAAAGCACGTCGTCCACAGTCACATGAGCCCTGTTTTTTCCGTCCCTGTCCTTGAGCGAAAGATTAATCTCATCAAGCCGGTGCCTGAGCTCCTGCACTTTGTCTCGAACCATGGCCGCCCGCTCATAGTCCTGTTTTTCCACAAGGGCTCTTTTTTCCGAAAGCAGGGAATCAATCGTGCCCTCAATCTCATCAAGCTCGGGAGGACGCACCTCGGAGCTGATTTTTTTCGCAGCACCCGCCTCATCCAAAATATCGAATGCCTTGTCCGGAAGATTGCGGTCCGTGATGTATCTCCTGCTGCACCTGACGATTGCCTCAATCACCTTGTCGTCATAAACCACGTGATGAAAGGACTCATAGCGGTATTTAAGTCCGAGAAGCATCTTCACGGTATCGGAATCGCTTGGCTCCTCAATGCGTATCATCTGGAAACGACGGGCAAGGGCAGCGTCACGCTCAATCCGGTTTCTGAATTCCTTGGTGGTAGTCGCACCGATGAGCTGAATCTCACCCCGGCTCAAAGCAGGTTTAAGCATGTTGCTCGCCTCAAGAGTTCCCTCGGGACCACCCGCACCGATGACAGTGTGAATCTCGTCGATGAAAAGAATGACGTCGGGATTTTCCTTCACCTCCTTCATCAGCCTCTTCATGCGCTCCTCGAACTCACCCCGGTATTTCGTACCTGCGACCATGCCGGCCAAATCAAGAAGCAGGATTCTTTTTTTCAGGAGACTCTGGGGAACGTTTCCAGAAGCAATATGCTGGGCAAGTCCCTCCACCACGGCAGTCTTTCCCACACCGGGCTCACCCACAAGAATGGGATTGTTCTTCGTCCTGCGGCTCAAAGTCTGAATCACCCTCGAAATCTCAACGTCACGACCCACAACGGTATCGCTCTCGTCATTCCTCGCGGCCTCGGTCAAATCACGGCAGAACTGCTGAAGGATTCCTCCCACCTGATTTTTTCCCCTTCTTGGCAAAGAACCGTCCGCATACTGTCTGTTGTCCGAAAAAACCGGCTCCATCGATGAGGCAAGCTTTGCTGATGAGGGAACCTTCCTCTCCACCTCCGCCACAAACTGACGCGCCTGATCCAGCGAAATCCGTGCCTTGATGAAAAAATTCTGAATCACGGAATTCTCTTCCCTGAGAGCGGACAAAAGAAGATGCTCCGTCCCCACATAATCACATCGCAGAATACGGGCCTCCACAGCGGCGGAATCCAGCATGTTCCGAAGCCTGTTTGAGTGCGGAATCTCGGTCAGCTCAAGACCAAGGCTCCTCGGCGGAAGACTCTGCTCAATGGTGGTCTGAAGCATCAGAACATTTATCTTCATTGCCTTGAGAGTAATATATCCAAGTCCATCGGCTGATTTCAAAAGCGCGAGCAGAAGATGCTCTATGTCCAGAACCTTGCTGCCGAAACTGTATGCCTCTTCGGGTGCGAGTACTGTCAGCAAACGCTGAACCCTAGGTGAAAGTACCAACATTCAAATCCTCCTAACTCAATTAATCCGAATGTATTTGAAGGCATCCTGCAGAATCAATGCCCGCAGACGCTGATTTCGTTTTATATCGTCCTTGCCCACGTCGTCCTCAAAATTGAAGGCCCCGTTTTTGAGCACATACTCCATGTGCCCGTCCTGTATGCGGTAAAGAAGCGAGTGAAGCGAAGGATCATCGGCCCCGGAAAGAAGCCCCATGTCAAGCCCCCATTTTATTCCGCTCACAATGGAAATGGCCTCCCTCAAAGGCATGAAAAGAGACGAGCGAGAAAGCGTGATTGCCCGGTAAAAATAATTCCTGACCGTAGAAGGCATTGTCTGCCTGCACTCCTGCCTGGCCGACCTCTCCATCTCCTTGAGCCTGATACCCGCGGAAGCAATGGCCGTAAGCTGGTCAATCTGAGAGCCCTCCATGCAGTTCACTGTCGCAACGTCATAATAACATCCCAGCGAGCTAGAAGCCCATGAAGTTCCTGAGACAAAATCAGAGCCCCCCGAACCGTAGCTGGACGAAAAAGTGAGTCCGTTCGAATTATATTCCTCCGCAATCTCCCGGATCCGACCCAAAGCAGAAAGGGACGGAAGATGGAGCCTCAGACCAAGGTGCATCCCGCTTCCAGCATCAAGGACATCCGAAGTAAGGTACCCGAAATCCCTTGAAGCCGCGAACTGAATCCTTTTCTGAAGCCCCGAATCCAGATTCCCCGAAAGACTCATGACAGAATCAAAATCAAGTCCCGGAGCATAGGCGCAAATTTTCAAATGATCCCCGAGATTAACCGTGCACGAGATTTTTCCGTCCATGCGAAGAACGATTCCGGCTCCCTCCGCGTCAAAGGACTCAGGCAGCATCCCACGTTCCTGAAGGATTTTCGTACCAAGCGGATCAAGGCTCGACAAAGGCAGGGACTGAAACTCATCCTCACCCGACAAATCCAAAAAAGCACCGAACACCGCCGAAAGAATCCTCTTGCTCTCGTTCTCCTGAAGCTGGGAAGGAAACGGAAAGCTCGAAAGATTCCGCGCCACCACAATCCTAGAGGAAAGAACCACGTCGCTGTCGTTACCGTCATAAGTGTACCAGGCATCCCCGGTGTTTTCCCGACTCGTCTCCATCCTATTCCTCCGACTCATCAGGCCCCGATGAAAAATTTCCGTCAAGAGCCTTCAGATAATCCCTGTACATGGCGGCCCTCTCATAATCCTCCTGGGCAACAGCCTCATCAAGCTTAGTCTTCAGCTCAACCCTGTCGCTCAAAACCGAATGTGAGTTACCAAGTCTCTCGGGAAAAGACCCGGTATAAGCCCCGCTCACACCATGCCTCTCCAAAAACTTCCTTATATCCGCCTTAAAAACCGAATAGCACTCCGGACACCCGGCCTTACCTGTCCTCCTGATTTCCGCACCCGAAGTACCGCAGACAGGACAAGCCTTAATCTCAGCCGCCCTTATGGCAGATTTTTCCACCGCAAGCTCCTTGAACAAATCCACGATGGAAGCCTCAATGCTCTTAGGATCCGAACTGATTCCCCTCTCCACCGCGCACTCCATGCAGATATTGATTTTGCGCCTCTGTCCGTTAGCACTGAGCTGCTCCAAAAAAATCACAGCATTTCTCTCATGGCAAAAATCACAAACCATCCTAAACCCCTATATCTTTACCGTTTTCAAAATCCGAAAAGAGCGGACACTTGAAACGTCCCGGAAAAATGTCAGAATATATTTCCATTATACCACATTTCGCGAAAAAATCCATAGACCCACGCCAAACTTTCCCGCCCACGAAAAAAATCAAATCCTCACGTCCATTACGCAAACCCAGGAGGGGGAAGTCTCCCCCTGCGCGCCCACTACGTCGGTCGCTACCCTCTCTCCTAGGGGAGTCTCCCCTAAAACCCCGCAGACATCCGGAAAAAATCTCCGCCTCCTACATTTTCCTCAAAGTGTCAAGAGGTTTCTCCCTGCCAGCCTTGGAAGCCGGAATAATTGAGACCACAAGTGAAAGCACAAGGGTTCCGGCAGTAATCAAGAGAAGATGCGGGAATGGAATGGAAACGGGAATGTCCTGCAGGTAGTATGCCGGATCAAGAAGCCTCACCTCGCTGAAAGACCCGAGATCCCCCCTTGCCACAAGATAGAAAAATTTCGCGAAGAAATTAACTCCCTTCTCCATGATGCTTATGAGCGGATTTATGTTCACGGCGGCAAGCAGACCAAGAGGAATCCCAATCAGAGTACCCCCTGCACCCGACGCGAATCCCACGAGAATGAAGCTCATCTTTATCCCTTCCTCCGAAGCTCCCATGCTCTTCAAAATGGCAATCTCACGCCGTCTCTCCATCACCACCATGACCAGAGCCGAGCTTATGTTCACCGAAGCCACAAGCACAATCAAAAGCATGATTAAAAGAAGAAGTATTTTTGTAGACGCGAAATTCTCATACTCAGCCGCATTCAGCTCGTTCCATGTGTAGACCCTTGAGTGCTCCAAAGTCGGATCCGAATCCATGCCCCGGATATTTCTTGACACAGCCGCCTTAATTTTCATAAGCGAAGGTGAAAAAGAATCCTCCGTGACCAGCCCGAAAATGAACTGCGACGATTTCACGGAAAGAAAATCATAGCCCGTGGGAAGGGGAATGAAAACCCAAAGCGCGTCCAGCTCCTGATATCCCGACGAGACAATTCCCTCCACCGTGAACTCCCTCATCTTCGGAACCATGACCTCCCCCACCTTGCTGATAGAGATAAGGCTCAGCTTGTCACCCGCATGAACTCCGAGAGTCCCGGCAATCTTCTCGCAAAGAACCGCGCTCCTCTCATTCTCAAGGGACGTGCTTCCCTCCACAAGCTTGAAAAGAGACGAAAAAGACTCCACGTCAGAAAAAATATTTTTCCTCACGGCCCTCACAGTAGCTCCCGTCCTTATTCCGTTACCCGCGGCAAGGGCCATCCCCTGCATCTCCGGAATCACGTCAACCACCCCGGGAATCTCTCCGAACCTTCCGCTCAGCTCCTCCATGCCCGAAAGAGTCTCAACCTCCCCGGAATAAGAGCTCACCCGTACCTGCAAGTCCTGGGAAGAAAGGCCTATCATGCGCCCCGTAATCCCGTCAATCATTCCCTGGCTGATTACAAGAACCGCGACAAGAGGCACAAGACTGATTCCTATGCAGACCATCGCACCCATGAGGCTTCTTTTACCGTTGCTTCTTTCCGCACCCGGCCTTGAGAAAAAAATCCGTGCCGCATACAGAACGCTGGATTTGAAAGTCATCTCCTCTCTTCCTCCGTCAAAGCTCCGTCCTTTATGAAAAACCTCACGCTCCCTTTCTGCGCGAGATTCATGTCGTGGGTCACAAGAATCAAAGTCTTATGATAGCGGTCGGACAAAGAAAAAAGCATGTCCCCTATCAGAACCGCATTCGCCGGATCCAGATTTCCCGTAGGCTCGTCGGCCAAAATCAGCTCAGGATCATTCACCAAGGAGCGTGCCACGGCAACCCTCTGTCTCTCTCCTCCTGAAAGCTGAGACGGAAGATGCGACATCCTGTCCTCAAGTCCCACGTCACAAAGAAGAGAGCGGGCCTTTTCCATCGCGTCCTTTTTCGGAGTACCTGCCATGTATGCCGGAAGAAAAACATTCTCAAGAGCGGTAAAATCCTTGAGCAGATAATGGAACTGAAACACGAGTCCCAAAAAACGGCTTCTGTACTCCGTAAGCTCGTTCTCCTCCATCGAGCTGATTATCTTTCCGTTCACGTCCACTGTGCCGGATGTAGCGGAGTCAAGTCCCCCGATAATGTTCAGCAAAGTTGATTTTCCGCTTCCGCTTTTTCCCACGATGACACACTTGCTTCCTTTATGAACGTCCATGTCAAGGTTTTTCAAAATCGTGAGTTTTTCGCTGGAAGTCTCATAGGTCTTTTCCAGTCCCCTTATGCGAACAATCACATCGTCGCTTTTTTCATCAGTCATCATGGAGCACCTCCGCAACCGTTAAATGCAATATCTGTCTGCTGGCAGACCAAGCGGCGGCCAGAGATGAGAAAATTCCGAAGAAAAAAATCGCCATGATTTCGGAAAGAACCATGCGTGCCGGAATGTTCGCGTAGATTCTGAACATGGGATTCTCCTGAAGCATAGCTGCGTTCTCAGGATTTACGGCTGCCATCACCACATACTGCACGTAGTACTGTGCCTTTGAGAGGAACATGAACATGTGGTCCATATTCGAGCAGATTAAAAGTCCCAGAATCAGGCCGGGAACAGCACCGACAATCCCCGTGACAAGCCCCTTCATTATAAACACCGACTGTACGTCACCCTTGGTTCCTCCAAGCGCACTCAGGACCGCAATCTCCTCGCGCCTCTCGTAGACCATTCGACGCATCCCGTTGTAGATGTTCACTGCGACGACAACGAAAATCAAAAAGACCAAAAGCATCAGGATGTTTTTTTCCACCCTCAGAGCCCCAAAAAAAGTCCTGTTGTAGCTTCTCCAGCTCTCGAACTTCTGAGAAGGAAATGCCTGCTCAAGCCGTGATATAAGAAGGGAATCCTTTCCGCTGTCCCTCATTTTGATTCCCCAGATTTTTTTTGCCCCGGAACCGAAATATTTTTGCGCCGCACTGATTCCCACAAACGCATAGGCCGAGTTGATGTCCGCGTAGTTCGAAAAAAAGATTCCCGAGACCACGAAGCGTCTGTCCTGAGAAATCATGGCAACGTCGGAACTTCCGCTCAGAGCAAAGATGTTTATCGTGCTTCCGACCCTCGCACCAATCGTCCTCGCAAGATCGTTCCCGAGCACAATGCACTCCTCGTCGGAAATGTCGAAGCTCCCGGAAATCATCTGTACCTCCCGGCAAAATCCCGCGTCCTTTTCCATCACGTCGGGATCCAGGGCACGTACCAATGCAGCGCTCTCACGTCCGTTGGAGGAAATCATCAGTCCCTGAGCCTCGTAAAAAGGAGAGACCGTCAGCACTGATTTCTCGTTTCCGCACCACCTCAAAAAAGAGTCCTCGTCCTGAACATCTGAGGTCCGCACATGGTAGCTTGAGATTTCCATTATGGCATCAATGAACTCCATCTGGAATCCGTTCATCACGCTGATTACGACAATCAGTGCCATCACTCCGAATCCCACGCCCAGACTTGAGAGTGTGGAAGTCACCGCGGAACGACCGCTCCTGTCCACCTTGCTGAACCGCTTTGAGACAAATCCAATCCACCGGAATGAAGAAAAAAATTTCATCTTACTCATCAAAGGTTCTCCTGCTCTTCTCCTCGTCCCCCAAGAAGAAGATTTCCTCGAAAAGAGTCCCGTTTTTATATCTGGTCACGACCCTCGCGTCTCCGTCAAAAAAAATGGTCTGCACATAGTCAAGGTCGCTCTCGCTCTCAGTCCTCATGCGCAAAACCCCGTCCTCATAAAAATCCACAGCAGGCAGCTTTGACGTAACCGAATATGTGTAGATATATTTCTGCACGCGGCTTGTCCCGTCATCAAAAAAGACCGACTCCTCGTCAACCGAAAGACGTCCCTTTGCGTCGTAGTGAAAATCGCTCCTGTTTTTCAGATTCCTTTTCACCCTGCCAGCATCATCCTTTGAGACTGCATAGAAAAGCACCTGCGTAGGATTCTTTCCCGAAAACCTTGTCTCGCGGTAAGTGTTCTCCAAAAGGAATTCCTCCCCGCGGAAATTCGGCAGCATGGATGACGGCCCCGCATAGGTGTACCGCATTCTTTCCTTCATCTCGGTCCCGGCATAGTTCGACGCGTTTTTCCAGACAGTCCTCTCAAGAATCCTGAACAGGTCGTCATACTCGGTACGGACAATCTCATCCGAGTTCACGGACACCGATGATTTTTTTCCGGAGACAGAATCCATGGGCGAAAAAAACTCCTCTCCGAATTCAAAGAGCTTAAGACGCTCCTCGGAAGATGTGTAAAATGCCTCCGCCACATTCTCAAATCCAAGTCTCGCCGCAATGCTGGTTCCTTCCCCCTGCGGACCAAACTCAGGATGCTCAAGCTCGTAAAGGATGCTCGAAGGATCCTCGTCCATATCAACAAAATCCAGGTCCCCCAAATCCGCAAAAACATTCTCTTCCTCAAGCACGACAGAGGAAAGCTTGTCCAGAAGCTCGTTGTGATCGGAAATCCTCCGCTCGAAATCATGGGCATAAACTGATGGGCCAGAAGTAAAATCATCCTCCAGTTTGTGCGAAAGAAATTCCTGCGCGGGATCGTAAACAGGAAAGAGAAGATAAAATGACATGACCAGTGCGGAAATCTCCAAGAAAAAGCCCCCCGATCTCAGATGCCCAAAAACTCGTCCAGATATTTGTCCGGATCCAGAGCCGCGATGTCTCCGTATTTCTCACCGGTGCACACAAACGCAAAAGGAAGTGAAAGCTCCTTGCCGATTGAAACAATGCAGCCGCCCTTCGCAGTCGAGTCATATTTTGTAAGGACCACGGCATCAAGTCCCACGGCCTCATTGAAAACCTCAGCCTGGCGCAAAGCATTTTGTCCTGTAGTTGCGTCCACCACGAGAATCTTCTTGTAGCATCCGTCCGAAGCCTTTGAGGAAGCCACACGGTCAATCTTCTTGAGCTCGTTCACAAGATTCTCCTTGTTGTGAAGTCTTCCGGCTGTATCGGCAATCACAAGCCCGCCACCAGAAGATGCACATGCGGATGCAGCGTCAAAAACCACCGCGGAAGGATCGCTTCCCATCTGATGACGCACCACGCGGATTCCAAGTCTCTCGCCATGCTCGGCAATCTGGTCAACGGCTGCGGCTCGGAAAGTATCGGACGCGGAGATGATTACGGACTCACCTTTTTCCGCATAAAGACGCGCCATTTTCGCGACGGTTGTTGTCTTACCCACTCCGTTCACACCCAGGACCATGAACACGTTCACCTTGCCCGGCTCCACATCCAAAGACACGCTTCTCACATAGGGTCTCAGCATTTCCTTTAGAGCCCTGCTGATTTTATCGCTCCCCGAGATTTTCTCAGCCTTGCATTTTTTCTGCAGGTCGTCCACAATCTGTACGGCGGATGCTGCTCCTATGTCACCCTCAATCAGGGCATCGGTCAAATCATCAAAAAACTCAGCGTCGTCGGCTTTGTACAGTCCGAAAAGGGACTTGAGCCTGTCAGCAAAAGACATCTTGGCCATAATTTCTCCTATTCACTTTTTTCAAGAGATTCATCAGAACCGTCCCCAACGGAAGATTCTGTCTCCTCACCGGAACCGCTTTCCCCGTCAGGTTCTGCCTGCTCCATGTCAACTTTCTCAATCACATCCCGGATTTCCCTCTTTCCCGGTTTGGCCTCAACAGGAAGCACCTTCGAAGCCGCATGTAGGTACCTCACAAGCTCATAGATAAAAAATCCGCCCGCGACAGCCGTAAGTCCGACCGCCCCCCACTTAAGGTAGTTCCACCGGTAGACTTCCCCGGCCTCCACATTTCCCGCCAAAAATCCGTTGTAGGCAAGGTCATAGTTTCCTACGGCAAAAAACGTGAGCGGAAGGGTCAGGACAAAAGCCGTGTAACCCCTGTACGCCCAGACTCTTCTTTTGTCAATCAGTTTTCCAAGGTCAAGAGGCTCCGCGTTCAAGCCCAGCTCGGCTCCCTCCACCTGTAAATTTTCGGGTATATAATAGAAGGAATCCATCACTTTTTTCTCGCCGTCCTCATCCGTGACAGTCCTTATGAGCTGACCGATCACAGGCTCACCGTCAATCGTCACACGCATGTCGTCCGTTTCCAAACCCAGGGACTTTCCGTTCGCATACAGATTTCCGTCCCCCGGATTTTTCGTATAGAGCGTAAAAGTGCCGTTCCTTAGCTCGCTCATGGGCACGTGTATGAAAAAACTCGGACTGTCCCTGAAAAAGCCCGTGAAAGATTGAGTCACGTATCCCGGACATTCCACGCTGACAGTATGCATCCCCGACGGAACCATGATGTAGTACCCCGAAAGCTGAGTCACAACCCCGTCCACCAAAATGCGGGCTGATTTTGCGACATCCTCGGGCACAATGTCAAAATAGAGCTTCACTCCGGAGCTGTTCACAATCAGCGGTGATATGAACTGAGCTATGTTCGAAGCGATTTCCGTAAGTCCGCCAAGGCTCCCCACCTCGGTGACAGTTCCCATGCTTTTTCCGCCCGGATAGATTTTAAGCTCCACAGTGACGGAAAGATAGTTGCCGTAAAAGACAAGAGAGCCGAAAAGCATTCCGTTGATTTTTGCGTCAATCACGGATTTCTCAAACTCCCTGCTTTCAAGGGAAAAATCCCCCGCAGAAAACAAAACCGATGAGTCGCCCTTGTAGACACAGATGTTTTCCTCCATGGACTCCGAGACTACGGCAGCCTCCTCCTTTTTGAAACGTGAGAGAAAATCCTCCAGGGCAGACTTTTTCTTTTCCTCCTCCGAAAGATTTTCTCCCGTCACCTCGGAAACGGCCCTCTCCTGCTTTCTCAGGTTCTCCTCGATTTTTTCCTCAATCTCCCGGATTTTTTTCTCCGCCTCGCTGATTTTTTTCCTGAGTTTTTTTTCACCGTAGCCCTCAAGCACAAGGGAATCCCTGGTTTTTACCGCCGCTGAGAGCTGCAAAAAAAGAGACTGACGCTCCGTCCTCAGATTTTCCAAGGTACGGTCCAGCATTTCATCGCGCGGAGGCACACGTACAGCCCCGGAACCGATTTGGTCAAGAATCAGCTTGGGAAGAAGATTCGCCGCGCTTTCATGGGATGAGGGATGGCTCCCTTTTTGACTCAGGGTAAACGGCATGGACGAAAGGACCCAATCAGCAGGAAACGCACGGAAAGACCCCGCCGCCCCGAAAATCAGTGCGAGAAGTACAAAGGCAGAGACTTTCCTGATTTTTTCACGCTCGCTTCGGACACTCCACATGCTCAAAAAGCTCCCGGATTAGTCTCCAAGGTCATCGTCGGAATCATCACCGTCGGCAACCGGCACTCCCTTCCATTTTACGGAAAGCCATGAGTCAAGGAATCCGTCAATGTCTCCGTCCATCACGGCCTGTATGTTTCCCACGGAGTATTTTGTCCTGAGATCGGAAGAGCGTC
>ODAI013112459.1_pt1 | contig 13482 bp, 15 predicted proteins | sample 1539321 | NCBI WGS metagenome assembly ODAI01 (sample SAMN02144231, study PRJEB22623) | gut metagenome | biome: sheep rumen | host: Ovis aries | place: New Zealand
AACCGATTTTAATACTTTGCGGTATGACATGCTTGGAGTTACATCAAGTGACGGAGCAAGTAATACCCTTTCTCAAGAGGCAAGAAAAACCACAGTTGGTACACAGCAGAATAAGACGGTAATCAAGAGTATGTCAAAAGCAAACTCCGTAAAATCCCGCAACCTTGCACGCTACAACCAACTAATCGGCGGATAAAATAACGTGTATTGTGCTTTGTTTTACATTAATATAATTGTTAATAATTGTAAAATTTCATGACGAAATGTAACATTTTGCATACATAAAATTACTTTATATAAGTAGGGAAAAATAAAAAGGTTATATGTTATGAGTGATTTGAATTTCAGTTTAGCAAGTGGCATAAAGCCTATGATTAGAGAAGCCGCAAGTATGCACAACGACGGCGGCGGCGGTAATCTCGGGTATATGCAGCAAGGAAAGAAAAAAGAAAAAGACAATCGACGGCAGTATTTAGACGAAAGCATTTTCGGACACAAAAAAGAAAGTCCGCCGTTTGGAAAAAATATCGAATTAGTAGTAGAAGAAGGTTCAGTTTTAGATTTTATAGTAGGCTTGGTAGGTAAAATTTTAAAATATTTTAAAAAATAGTTTCTTACTTCTCGTAGGAACCGATAATTTTAAAATATGCAGCTTTATCTTCTACTTGAGATATTGTACTTGAGATGTTGTTATCTTTTACATGTCCGTCAAAGCTTACGACAAAGATATACTTATTGTCGTTATCCTTTGATATTTGGGAAGAAATATAAGAAAGGTTGACATTGTTGTAGTAAAATATGTTCAATATTTCCATCAATGCACCGGGACGATCCTCTGTTGTAAACATCAAAGTAGTTTTGTCATGTCCTGTGGGTTCGGTTTCAACATTACCTATAAGAACATAATTTGTACGGTTTGTTTTGTCGTCGTTAATACTTTCTTTCAGTACATTCAAGTTATACACTTCTGCAAGTTTTTTACTGCCTATTGAAGCATATGTTAAATTGTAATTTTGTAAACTTCTTGCCGCTTCAGAAGGATTTGTTGCCTCTATTATATTTAAATTTCTGGGCATTTCATTTTTTATAAAATCATTACATTGCCCAAGAGCCTGCTGGTTCGCTATTATACCGGTTATGCTGTAAAACTCTGTTGTACGAGATAAAAGACAATAATGAATAGGGATTGTAACTTCTGATAATATATGTAAATTTTGATTATCCTCAGCCATTAAATTGTCTAATGTTTCTCTTACCGTACCAATAATAGAATTCTCAACAGGCACAACACCGAGTGTTGACGGATTCTCTTTTATATATTCCATAACTTGTCTGACTGTTGGCATAGGAGTCGCATACGCTTTTATATTGTATTTGTCACAGAAATAATCTTTCGCTATCTCCGGAAAAGAAGCCTCCGGTCCAAGGTATGCAATTCTTATTATATTATCAAAATTCATCATTTACTAAACTCCATATTTCAAGTATGATTATAACGCAAATAAAAGAGGATTAGTATGGGTAATATAAAATTTGGAACAGATGGTTGGAGAGCAATTGTAGGACAAGATTTTACGGCAGAAAATGTTGACAAAGTAGTTGACGCCGTTGCAAAATACGTGTTTGAAACTTTTGGGACAGATAAAAAAATTATAGTAGGATATGACCCGAGGAATATGGCTGATATATTTTCAATGCAATGTGCAAAAAGACTTTCTGATATAGGGTTTAATGTTTTATACAGTAAAACAATACTGCCGACACCCGTACTGGCATATAATGCAAAACTCTTAAATGCCTGCGCTTTAATGTTTACCGCATCTCACAATCCTCCGGAATATTTAGGTATAAAATTTATTCCCGATTATGCGGGTCCTGCTACAAGCGATATTACGGATAAATTAGTCCAAAATCTTGGACAAAATATTGAAAAACAGCGTCAAGGTTCGCTAACCATATATGATTTTCAGCCTGAATATGAAAAACAATTGGAAAAATTAATTGATTATGAGAAAATAAAAACTTTAAAAACAAACATTATTTTTGACGGATTTTACTCTGCAAGTATAGGATTTTTTGACCATATACTCGAAAAACACGGTATAAAATTTGATGTGATGAATATGGTGCATGATAAAAATTTTGGCGGCAGCATGCCTGATCCCAAACCAAAATACTTAAAAGATTTGATAGAAAAAGTCAAATCCACTCCAAACTCAATAGGATTGGCAAATGACGGAGATGCTGACAGGTTTGGTGTAATTAATGAGAATGGCGAATATGTTACTCCAAACGAAATTATAGCAATACTTCTTATACATCTGACAAAAAATAAAAAACTAAAAGGTTCTGTTGTAAAAACAGTAGGAGCAAGCTTATTGCTGGATAAAGTTGCCGCAAAACTCGGCATAGAAGTAATAGAAACAGCAGTGGGCTTCAAACACGTCGGAGAAGCTATGAGAAAGTATAACCCCATAATCGGAGGGGAAGAAAGCGGCGGTTTAAGTATTCAAGGGCACATTCCGGAAAAAGACGGATTACTTGCTAATTCTCTTATATTAGAAGCTATGGCATATGAAAACAAATCTCTTGTACAACTTCAAACAGAACTTTATAATTTTGCAGGATGCAAATTTTATAATGACAGAATTGATAAAAAATTAGAAAATACTGATGAAATAAAACCCGTTTTAGAAAGTTTTAAAAATAAAAAGGAAATCGGCAAATATAAGATAATAAAAACCGATTTAAAAGACGGGGTGAAAATGTATTTGGATGATAATTCAAGTTGGATATTGGTACGCCCCAGCGGAACAGAACCGCTTTTAAGAATATACTTTGAAAGCGATAATTTATCTAAAATCGAAGAATTAAAAAATGCAATTGCTTAAACATTTTTGATTGAATATTTTATTTGGTTGTTTTAGCATAACTGTATGAATGCCGAAATATTAAGACAAGTGAGAATAGAACGCTATATATTTGGAATACTTTTAGCACTTGTAATGGTTTTTATAGCAGAAATCAGCGGCGAAAAAGAAATTATTTTCCCCGAAATATGCGCTTTAACCATTGGTGCGTGGATTAGCGAACAGCAGCCGTGGATGACTAATAAAAGAAGAATTTTCCTTCTTATGTCTGCTGCCGCCTTGTTTGGGGTTTTGATTGTGAGATATGCTGCTGTACCGTTAATTATACAAGTATGCTTATGCTTTGGTTTTACAGGTTTTATTCTAACTCTGTGCAGAACAAATTTTGTTCCGATAATTTCAGCTTGTATACTACCTGTATATTTAAGAACAGAAAGTTGGATTTATCCTATATCAGTATCTGTTATGGCTTTAATAATAATTATCGCCCAATGGTTGATGGAGAAAAATCATTTACGTCCTATAAATACTTTTATCCCCTGTGAATTTGATACAAAAAAACAAATAATTAAATGGTCAAAATTGTTATTGATATTCGGATTAATTGCACTTATTCCGTTTAAAACACATCAGATATATTTTTTGGCTCCGCCTTTAATTGTAATGTTTACAGAACTATCAAATCCAAACAGTCCTGCAAGAAAAAGACCGCATTACATAGTCGGATTAATGACTTTTGGTGCATTTGTCGGCTGTTTATTGAGATATGTATTGAATGTATATTGCGGCTTATCGCTTTCTTTATGTACTGCTTTTGCTTGCATAATATTATTTGTAGCCCTTAACAAAGTAAAAATAAATTTTCCGCCTGCAGGAGCGATACTCCTAATTCCCATGATATTAGATAAAGACCTGTTAATCAGATTTCCGTTTGAAGTATTTATAGGTGCAACGATACTTAGCTGTGCCGCTGTTTTATTATTTAAAAAAAATTAAGTTTTTATGATATAATTATAACTGCGAGATGTAAATAGTATAAGGTTTTTTAGATGAATAAATACAAACATAATTATAATGTTATTTTGGATAATATGGATATAAACGAGTACAGACTCAGGCCAATTTCTGCAATTATGTATTTACAAGATGCTTTTGCGAGATTTTGCGCAACAAAAAAAGTAGCTGCGTATGACTTGTTTCCTACAAATCAATACTGGATTGTTTCTGAATTTAATATAGAATTTACGGATAGTTTACCGTTTTGGTCCGAAGAAATAACAACCGAAATTTGGATATCAGAAATTACAAAATTGAAAATATATACTGATTTTAATTTGTATTATCAAGATAAAGTTATTGCAGCAGGTAACGGATGTTGGTTTATTTTAGATCAGGAAACTAAACGTCCTGCTAAAACAGATATTATTTCAGAAAAATTTAATATACACAATGAACTGGTACTTGGCGAACACAAAAAATTTACTCTTAATACAATTAATGAAAAGGTTAGCGAAATTGTTCATAAAAACAATTTATCTGATTTGGATTTTAATAATCACGTAAATAACAAAAGTTACGTCAACATAGCTGAAGCAACGGCATCTTCCGAATTTAAAAAAACTCATATCCTAAAAACCCTGAATATCAAATTTAACAGAGAATCTTTTTTGGGAGATGTTTTAATTTGTTCAACTTATAAAACTGACAACGAAAATGTTTATGTCCACAAAATTACAAAAGACGGAGAATCCGTATGCGATATCCAAACAGCATGGATTGACAAAACAAAAGATGAACAAATTTTAAATTACGATTTGAAAGTTAAACATGAAATTTAACAAAACCCTATAATACATATTATAGGGTTTTAAAACTGCTAAGATATCTTTTGTTTATTACAATAAACTTTCGATAAATGCCCAAGGTACAAGTTTTGATTTGCCTGTCATCGGATTACGTTTAACAACCATATCTTCCATGATTTCATCTAAATATATATCAAAATGTCTTGGTTCAGGTTTGGCCACCGGTCTGCTTGGTTGTATTGTTGCTTTTTCTATGGTTCTTTGAATATTACTAAATACATTTGCTGCAACTGTCGGCATTTCACCGGGTTTTGGAACACCAATAACTTTCATATATTACTCCTTTATTTTTGACCACTACTAACTATAAAACACGAAAAAATAATTTTTGCTACTATAAATAAAAATAGCTTAAATATATAATTTAAGCTATTTTTATCTGCAATTATTCACCAATAACAGCATTGATGTCGTTAACCATTTGTTCAACATCAAAGCCGTGAACTTTAGCACCTGCTTCAAGATTTTCAAATCTTGCAGCGGCACAACCTAAACAACCCATTCCGTATTTTTGAAAAACTTCTATACTTTCAGGATAGTTTTGAGCTATATCTAAAATTCCCATATCTTTTGTAACTTTTGCCATAATATTTTCTCCTTTGTTGACTTTATACAATCCGTCATTAATTATATTATACAACAAAAAAGAAGGATGTGTTATAATTATGGAATTTTTAAAAAATTTTTGTAAAGATGACGACAAAATTATCGGACTCTGTGCATTAAAAAAAAGAAAATCTGCAACTAACATTTACGGAGCAAAATTTGAGTTCAACGCTACAAAACTAGTTTATGAACCAAAAATGCGCTCTAACATGTTTTTATATTAACCGCTGAGTTTTGATATTTTGACATCAAAAATTGCCTCTAAATCTGTACGGCAAATAATATATTCTATCCAGTCTTCTGATTTTAAAGTTCGTAAATCCTTAATCTTTGGAATCATCCCTAAGACAGGAACTTCTGCATTCTGTCCTATCATTTTTTGTAAACTTGATACATCATAATCAAGACTTATTTCAGGACACTCATTTAATATTATACCGTGAATATTTAATCCTTTATTTCGCACAAAATCAATGTATTCTAAAATATCCTCCGGCATGCAATTTGATAAAGAAGCAACCAAAACAATCTTTGAATTTATAGTTTTTACAAAATCTTCTTCACTGAAATTAGTTTCAAATAATGTAGAAAAATCCGATTGACCGGTTACAATGACACATTCGTACTTATTTACTACGTCCATATAATCTTGAAAAATTACATTTTTATCAATATACATTTGTTCTTTTTCGAACACATCCGGCTTTAGTCGTTTACTTTTAAACAAATAAGAGCAGTAAGTTGTAATATTTTTATCCATATATTTTGCAAACATTAAATCAGGAGCATGGATAAAACCGTTTTTATATATTGCACCCGTTTGAGCAGGAAGATACAATGCGGTGGAATAGCCTAACCCCTGCATTGTGGCAGCTATTCCGCCGGATATAAATGTTGTTCCGGATTTTGGTTTTATTCCTGTTAAATATATTTCTAACATTCCTTTTTCCTGCTGCTATTTGTTTATCGCAAAATATACTTCTTTTAGCCTTTTTTTACTTATGTGAGTGTATAACTGAGTTGTAGAAACATCACTATGTCCTAATAATTCCTGAACAACCCTTAAATCCGCACCGTTTTCTATCAAATGAGTAGCAAAACTGTGCCTTAACGTATGCGGGGATATCATTTTGTGTATTGTTTTCCCCTGTTCGTGTACAAAATTGTATATATCTTGACGAGTAAGAATTCTCCCTTCTTCATTTATTAACAATTTATTACTTGTTATATTATATTTTTTTACAACAAAATCTCTCTCGGGTAAATACTTTTTTAAAGCCAATATAGACTTGGATCCTAGAGGAACAATACGTTCTTTTGAGCCTTTACCAAAGCATTGCAGATATTTTGAATTTATATTTATGTCTGCAATACTTAAACCTACAAGTTCAGATACTCTCAACCCGCATCCGTACAATAATTCTATAATTACTTTTTGAATAGTGTTAAGTTTATGATTTAAAATTTCTTCTATTTCTTTTACAGATACAACTTTTGGTAATTTTTTCGGTAATTTCGGCTGTTCAACCGTTGTGGTCGGATTAATTTTACAGTACCCGTTTGCACATAACCATTTAAAAAAACCTCTCAATGATGCTATTTTACGCATTATACTTGTCGGAGAATACTTATTGTCATGCAATTTTAAAATATAGGTTGAAATATTATTGCGGCTGACATTTTCCAATTCTTCAACTCCGCACATACTACAAAAATCCCAAAATTCACTTAAATCACGACGATATGCCTCTGTCGTATTTTGTGCCAACCCTTTTTCTACGTCAAGGTATTCTATATACTCAGCCAAAATTTGTACACTCATGCTTCTATTATATATTTTTTCTTTTCCTATTTAATGCATTAAATGTATTATTTTTTGAAAAGTTAATATAACTTTTCAAAAATTGTCAAATCGACATTTTTGTAATAATATTGTTATGAGGAAATTTAAGGAGTATTAGGGATGAAATTTGTTATTAAGAAGGAAGATTTATATAACGGTATTAAAATTGTTGAAAATGCAACAAGTACAAGAGCTTTACAACCTGTATTGCTGAATATTTTAATTGAAACAGTAGACAAGAATACTATTAAACTAATCGCTACCGATTTAGATTTAACTATTGTAACTGAAGTAGATGCTCAAGTCGAAGTCGAAGGTAAAATTACTCTGCCGTCAAAAACATTAAATGAAATCGTTTCCAAGCTTGGTAATAAATTAATTACATTTGAAAAAGAAGCTGATTCATCTATTGTAAATATTACCTGCCAAAACTCAAAATTTGATATTATCGGAATTTCCGCTAACGAATTTCCTCCGGAAGTTTATAATATTGATTTAAAAGAAGATGAAAGTTTTGAAATCGAAATTAAACCGTTAACAAAAGCTGCTAAAAAAGCCGGTTTTGCCGCTGCCGGATATGAAACAAGCAACCTTTTATCAGGTATTGTTTGTGACATCAACGGACAAACATTGGAAATCGCTTCGACAGACGGTAACAGACTTGCTCGTGTAAGAGAAGCTATTAAAAACAGTGACGATAAATCCCGTCAATTAATTATCCCGTCACGTACAATGAATGAATTTAGTAAAATAAGCGGATATATTGACGAAGACAGTATAAAAATTTATACCGAAAAAACTAAAATTATTTTTAAATCACAAAAAACAACCATGATTTCACGACTTCTTGACGGACAATATCCTAAGTATAACCAGCTTATACCCGCAGAAAGTCCTAAAAATGCGGTTATTAATGTTGTAGATTTAACTTCCGCATTAGAACGTGTTGCAATTATGGTTAACGAAAAAACAAGTATCGTAAAAATGGAATTTGCCGATAATGTTTTAAAATTAATGGCAGATACGCCGGATTCAGGAAAATCCGAAGAAGAACTTGCTGTTAATTATACTGAAGAACCTTTAACCATTGCCTTTAATTACAAATTTGTACTTGAAGCATTAAAAAATATGGATTGTGAAGAAGTTAAAATAGGTCTTAACACCGGACTTTCCGCAACTGTATTCAGACCTAATAATGATGAAGATTTTGTTTGTTTGATTATGCCGGTACAAATCAGATAGGATTAAATGTATGTATAGAATAGGAACAGGTTACGATATACATAAGCTGACAACCGGAAGAGATTTGATTATTGGCGGAGTCAAGATAACCCATGAAAAAGGACTTTTAGGGCATTCTGATGCCGATGTATTAATTCACGCTATTATCGATTCTTTATTAGGGGCATTGGCTCTGTCCGATATCGGAACATTATTTCCTGATACCGATGCAATGTATAAAGACGCTGATAGCACGACTTTATTGGTACATGTATATAATTTGATTAAACAAAAGGGTTATAAAATTGTAAATCTGGACAGTAATATTATTGCCCAGCAGCCAAAAATGATGCCTTATATTCCAAAAATGAAAGACGTTTTGTGTAAAATTTTAGAAATTAATAACGATCAACTGTCAATTAAAGCTAAAACAAAAGAAAAAATGGACGCAGTAGGTCAAGGTTTGGCAATAGAAGCAAACGCCTCCGTATTACTAAAATCATTGACTGACTAATCAATTACATTAGCTAACTTAAACAGATAATCTTCTCGGGTACCACAGTGTAAACCTATCGGAATAAAGTTCTCTTTGTATTTTTCAACGGCATACCTATCTGTCATGCCTGAAATATAATCGGTTACAACTCTTTCTATTCTGCTTTCTTCACAAACAGGTTTTAGCATTTCACAATAATGGAAAAACAACTCTCTTATCACACGACTTGCCTTTTTTTCTTCAAGTTTTGCCGGAGAATCAACATATACATTTTCAAACATCCATTCTCGAAGTTTTGTTGTATACCCCCAACCCTCTTCACTCATAGAAATTTTATCTTTTCCTATTGAATTTGAGACAATTTCCATTATCATTTTATTAAGTCTTTTGCTTTGATTGGAAGAAAAATACTCAATACAATCTTGCGGAAGATCAGATTCTGAAATAATACCCGCACGAATCGAATCTTCTATATCATGATTTATATATGCAATCTTATCTGCTAATTGTACAACTTGCGCTTCCGGAGTTCTCGGAGTATAGCCCCAAGTGTGAGTTAATATTCCGTCTATGGTTTCCTGACATAAATTCAAGTTTTCCAATACTTCTACAACTCTTACACTTTGAATATTATGATGAAATCCGCCATTTACAAGTTCATTCAAAACACCCTCGCCGCAATGACCAAACGGTGTATGTCCTAAATCATGCCCTAAAGCTATTGCTTCCGTTAAATCTTCATTCAAATTTAAAGAACGTGACAAAGTTCTTGCAATTTGTGATACCTCTAATGTATGAGTCAAACGTGTCCTAAAATGGTCATCAAAAGGAGATAAAAATACTTGTGTTTTATGTTTTAAACGACGAAATGCCTTTGAATGAAGTATTCTGTCTCGGTCACGTTGAAAACACGTTCTTATCGGACTTTCTTCTTCTTTAACTTTTCTGCCTTTTGAATTTCTTGATTTTGTTGCTATATCACTTAATATATCAAACTCTCTCTGTTCCAAATCTTCTCTTATATTATTTACATCAGTAAATTGGGGCATGACAATATCCTTCTGTTTGTTCCAATCGAAACAATTCTATCATACAAAGAATTTATTACACTTCACCGTTTGTATGATTTTTTACAGCCCTTGCAAGTCGTATATCATCTACTTTACCGCCGACAAAACCAAATATCGCACCGGTAACAGCACCAAGTGCTAAGGAAATACCGCCCGAAATTAATTGCGTTGTACAAAGTAAAGATGTTGCTATTGAACCTAATATCGGTATTCCGGCTTTATTTACGACTGAAATTCGCTCATTTTTGTCAGCTGCCTCGCAAAGACCATAACCAATCATCGCCGTCGGGGCTATAATTGATATAATATCAGTCGGAGCCGAACCTAATCTTAAATCTCTTATTTTATCAAAAAAGTCAGTAGTTTCTGTTTTTAAAGATTTATCAAACGAATTTACCGCTTTTTTAACGGCACTTTCCGCTTTTGATTGTGCCAATTCATAAGGAGCTACTATCCTGTATATATCGAGCATTTCTTGTAATTCACCGCTATGTTTTCCGTTTAACAGGTTTAATATTGAATCAATATTTAATTCTCTTTGTTTCGCATAGTTTTGGATTACAGTTTCATCCAAACCCTTTTCAAAATTTAGTTCTTTTAATGAATTTAGAGCCTTTACAAAATTTTCTTTATTAGCATTCAAACCTTCCGGATTATCTAAGAACCATTCCAATTTTCTGATTATTCCAAGACCGTCCTTATCGGCAGGTGATACAAGATTTTTTAATGCTTTTAAATGGTTTGAAATAATTTTTGTCTTGTCCTTATCTGTATATGATATACAATTTCTTATAGCTGTTACTTTCTCATTTAAAGATTTTTTATTACCCATAATTTGAACATCAGGAATATAGCTTTGCCACATTTCCTTCTTTAAGAATATATTATCTTTTGATAAAAAGTTATTGGATAATTTATCCCAAAAATGACTATATAACGCAGAAGTTGCATCTTTTATGTATTTATACCTGCTCCACAATTCATCTTTTGATGTAAATTTATCTACCGAAGCTTTTATATGTTTTCTATGATTTTGTGCGAGTTCAATAAGTTCTCTTTTAGTATATTCTTTACCGTTATATTTAATTATTTCTTCAGGATTTGATTTTAAAATAGATTTATCGAGATTATCGAATGCTTCATATATTCTATTAAATTTTTTGTTGGTAGATTTATAAGACTTTAAAACTGTATTTCTTGCAAGACGTTCAAAGAAATCTGTTATATTTTTATGAATTTTTTTCGTATGTTTATTTCTGTCCATCAAATTTTTAAATATAACATCTTTTAAAGAAGTAAAATTGTTTATACTTTGAGATTTTTCAATAAACGAATCTACTTTCCTTATTGAATATTCCCAAAATTCACTCCAACTGTCTGCCCCTTTAATATTGGATTTTTCCAGTTTTTTCTCAAGAAATTTCTTAAAACTTTCTAAATATTTCTGCGTATTTTTAGGCAAACCTTTTGTTAAAAGCATAACGCCGCCGCCTACCATTAACGCTGAACTGCCTACCGCAAATGCTAAATTCCTCTTCTTATGACTTTTATGCGGTTTTAAAACCTCTTTCTCCTCTGAAATATCAACCCTATCTTCATTATCAGAAATTTTAATATTACTTGAATAAGCAACAGGAGTTTGCGGACTCATATAAAAATTTTTATTTGAATCCGTGATAAATTCATTAAATTTACTGTTTGAAATTTGATAATCAGTCATTTCTACCTACGTATATATAAAAACTGACTTCTTTTATTATTTGCTCTTATTTATAAGAATTTTAAGATTTATAAACATATATATTTTAATACAAAATAAAGACAAAAGACATGTCCCGCAAGGTTCTTGACATGTTAAGAAATGTAAACTCATGTTCAAAATCATGGCAATTATTTACTTGATACATACTTTATATATACAGAGAGAAAAACAAGAGGCAAATCATGACGTTTAATGCAATCAGAAACAATCCACAACGCATACAAACTCCACGGTCAAGATTCGGCACCGGTGTAGTCGCCGGACAATGGTCTATGCCTCGGGCACCCAAAAAAGTTATTGTTAATGTACAAAACAATTTTTATAACGGATGTAATCCTTGGGATAATATAGGGTATCAGGAAGAGCAACCGAGCGGCTTATTTGGTAAAATCGGGGATGCAATGCCTTGGATAGGCTTGGGTTTGTCGGCAGCAGGCTCTCTTGTAGACTTTTTCGGCGGTTTATTCGGCAAGAAATCCTAGGTTTAAATAATAATTTTAAGGCGGTGAGTACACCGCCTTTATAGTTTTAGAATTTAAGAAGAACTTTTAAGGTTTCTTTTTCTTTATTTTTTTCAAAACCTTCTATTGCATCATCGACATTGTAAATAGCTGATATCAAAGGTGAAAAATCAACTTTACCTGATTTAAGCAGCCTTAATGCCGGACCAAATTGACCGCAGCGTGAACCTAACACCGTTATCTCATCAATTACGATAGGTGCAAGGTTAAATTCTTTAGATGCCGCAACCGTACTTTTCAATACCAGTGTTCCTCTGGGTTTTGTTAGTGCCAAAGCAGTTTCAAACCCTGAAATAGAACCTGTTGCTTCGACAACGACATCGTATATTTTTTCGACTTTCAAATCTTGTAAAAGTTTTGTTTCAACACCTTGAGCTGATGCTATATCCAATTTATTCTTATGTTTTCCGATTAAAGTTACATCAATATTTTGAGCATTCAGTGTTAACGCTGTAATTAAACCTAACTTTCCGTCACCCAGAACAATAACTTTTTCAAACGGCTTTATATGAAGCTGTTCAGTAATCTCACAAGCTGCAGCAAGAGGTTCAACAAAAACAGCCTGCTTATCAGGAACATTATCTGGTACTTCAAATAAAGTTTCTAAAGGCATTGTAAAATACTCGGCAAAAACTCCGTCTTTTCTCCAAATTCCTAAAGTATGTCTATCAGGGCAATGACGATAAAGTTTTTCCGCACAATATCTGCAATTAGGGTCTTTACAACCATAGCTAATTTCTGCGACGACCCTTTTACCAAGCAAAGATTGGTCATCGTCATTAATTTCTTCAACGACTCCGACAGCCTCGTGCCCTAAAATTCCTTTATACCCCATATAACCTTTTGTAATTTCATAATCCGTATTACAAATACCTGCCAATGTAACTCTGACAAGCGCTTCTCCTTTATTTGGCACAGGTTTCGGGTAATTATTATCTAATTTTAATCCTTCATCAAAAACAACAGCTTTCATTTCTTTCTCCTTATTTATTCCACAATTTTAGCATAAACAGATTTATTAGTATCAGTATAATCATTTAAGTGATTTTGCTGACTGTTATTTTAAAATTTAATCTGCCATAATGGGGTATTGTGTTCAATTGAAAATTTCAGAAAGGAAAAACTAAAATGGGAAACAATTATGCAGAGTACATTCAAAAAAACTTAGATAGACTACAAGACTACATAAACTATCTTGTAGATGTTAAAGACGAGTATTACAAAGAGT
>ODAI011902070.1_pt1 | contig 13481 bp, 9 predicted proteins | sample 1539321 | NCBI WGS metagenome assembly ODAI01 (sample SAMN02144231, study PRJEB22623) | gut metagenome | biome: sheep rumen | host: Ovis aries | place: New Zealand
CGGCTTTCCGACAGCCATGCAGGGCTGCGTGATCGACCTGTCCAATATGCTGATTCAGAGCTATATCAATTCCTTCGGGCGGGATGCCATGGCGGGAATCGGTGCGAGCCAGAAGGCGGAGGGCTTCATGTTCCTGCCGGTGACCGCTTTCTCCATGGCGCTGACCACCTTTGTATCGCAGAACATGGGGGCGGAAAAGCCGGATCGGGTCCGGCAGGGAACGCGGTTCGGCCTGCTGTGTACGGCCGGCATGCTGCTGTGCTTCGGAGCGGCCGCGTATTTTCTGGCTCCGGCGCTGATCGCCCTGTTTAACAGCGATCCGGCCATCATCCGCTACGGTGCTGGCCGGACGACGGTCTGCGCGTTCTTCTACTGCCTGTGCGGCTTTTCCCATACGGCGTCCGCCGTGATGCGGGGCCTCGGAAAGCCGATGGTTCCGATGCTGGTGATGCTGATCTGCTGGTGCGCAGTGCGGGTGCTGGTGCTGTTTACCGTCGGCCAGGCGATCCATGAAATCTGGCTGATTTACTGGATTTATCCCTTCACCTGGAGCCTGTCCACGGTGGTCTATCTGTTCAGTTTCCGGAAACATCATATTTTTTTCGGAAAACGCAGGGAAGCATTTTCTGAAAGCCTGTCCTGACATCAGAAGCCTGGGCGGGGAAGCGCTCAGAGGCCGGTTTTGTCCCAGCGTATTGTTTTTTTACTGTTTTTTGACGGTTTTTACAGTCGTTTTTTCCCATTTCTGAAGGGGTGTTCCCGGTAAATATGATATAATGCGAAAACCCCATTGGTAGGAACAGGAGTGAAATGATGTTTTCGTATATCCTGAAGCGCATTCTGGGAGCGCTGGGAACGCTGCTGATCATTATGGCCATCACCTTTTTTCTGATGAATGCCATTCCCGGCAGTCCGTTTCTGACAGAAAAATCAACCCCGCAGATGATTGAACTGGCGAACAAGAAATACGGGCTGGACCAGCCCCTGATTGTTCAGTTTAAAAACTATGTGGTGAATTATCTTCGCGGGGATCTCGGCGTTTCCCTGAAAATGCAGGAAGGTACGGAAGTCAGCAAAATCATTTTCGGGCAGGGGAAATTCGAGCTTTCCATCAAGCTGGGCCTTTCGGCGCTGGTGCTGGCAATCCTGATTGGGATTCCGCTGGGGTGTATTGCGGCTTACCGCCGCGGCTCCTGGATTGACGGGGTACTGCGCGTGATGACCACGGTGGGTGTAGCCATTCCAACCTTTGTACTTGCGACACTGCTGCTGGCATTTTTCGGGGTGGAGCTGGGATGGCTGCCGGTAAAGAGCAATACGCTGCCGGATTTCAAGAGCTATATTATGCCGGTTATCAGCATGTCTTTCTATTATACCTGCTATGTGGCAAAACTGACGCGGACCAGCATGCTGGACGCGATCAACCAGGACTACATCCGGACGGCACGGGCCAAGGGCGTGAAAACAAACAAGCTGGTACTGAAGCATGCCCTGCGCAATTCGCTGATCCCGGTGATCACCTATCTGGGGCCGGTGACAGCGGGTATTATCACAGGCAGTTTTGTCGTTGAATCCACTTTCCAGATTCCGGGCCTGGGCCGCTATTTTGTGCAGAGCGTACTGAACCGGGACTATACGGTAATCATGGCGACGACGGTCATTCTGTCCGCGCTGGTGATTGTGATGAATCTTGTGGTGGACCTGGCATACCGCCTGGTGGATCCGCGGATTACGCTGACCGCGAAGGAGGACTGAGCAATGAAGAAAAAGCTTGCGGAAATCAGTCCGTTCGTGGTGAATCCCGAACCGATCGAGGAAGCATTTCTGCCGCAGGAAAGCGATTTTGAGCCCGCCACCCTGGCAGAGCGGGAATCCGTTGTGGAGAAGCACAAGAGTGTCTCCTACTGGCGGGACGCCTGGCGCCGTTTCCGGTCCAATACGGTTTCCATGGTGGCGCTGTTTGTTTTTATCCTGATTCTGCTGTTCGCTTTTCTTGGCCCTGCACTGATTCCCTATGATTATGAACAGCAGTACCGGACCGCGCAGAAGCTGGCACCCTTTGAATATTCGGAGGAGGAGCAGGCGATTCAGAATCTCGCAAAACATGTGGACGGCTTTTACGCGACCACGCTTCAGGCCGGAAGCATGACGGCGATCCGGAAGGGCAATTATGTGATCCATGCTGACGGGAGGGATTATGCCTTTAACGTTTCCAAGGCGATTGAAAAGTCTGTGCTGGTTTATCAGAAGGATGCGGAAGAACCGCTGGTTCTGGTTAAAATCAAGAATCTGGAAGCTGACGGGACGTGGAATGAAAGTACCCCGATCGAAACAACGGATACCCCCGCGGAGGGGGCTGCGGAAATCAGCCTGGTCAAAAGCATTTTCCCGCATGTATTCGGAACGGATTCCGCCGGCCGCGACCTGATGGCGCGGACGATGTTCGGGGCGCGGGTTTCCATTATTATCGGTATTGCGGCCGCGCTGATTGTGCTGGTGATCGGGTCGGTATACGGTTCCATTTCCGGCCTGGCTGGCGGAAAAACAGACTTCATCATGATGCGGTTTGTGGAGCTCATTTATTCCATTCCGGAAGTGCTGATCGTTTTGCTGCTGCAGGTGGTCCTGAAGGATCCGCTGCAGGCGTGGTTTGATGCGAACAAGACAGGATTTGTCGGAGCGCTCGGGGACCTCGGCTCCGGGATTGTCAGTATCTTCATCACCTTTGCCCTGCTGTACTGGGTTACCATGGGACGGATTGTGCGCGGACAGGTGCTTCAGCTGAAAAAACAGGAATATGTGACAGCTGCGACGGCTCTGGGTGCATCGAACTGGCGGATTATCCGGCGGCATCTGCTGCCCAACGCGATCGGCGCGCTGGTCATTACCACCTGCCTGCAGATTCCGTCCGCCATTTTCCTCGAATCCTTTCTGAGCTTCCTGGGCCTGGGGGTGTCCGCTCCGATGGCCAGCCTCGGTTCCCTGTGCTCAGACGCACTTGAATCCATTACGCTCTATCCGTACCGGCTGGTTTTCCCGGCAATTATCCTGACCCTGATCGTGCTGACCCTGAACCTGATCGGCGACGGCCTGCGCGATGCGCTGGATCCCAGACTGAAGAAGTGAGGAGGAGACCAGAATGGCTGAAAATGAGAAGCTCATTGAAGTTCGGGATCTGAAAGTTTCCTTCTTCACGCCCGCAGGCGAAGTGAAAGCGGTAGACGGGATTTCCTATTCCCTGGGCTATAATGAAGTCATGGGCATTGTGGGGGAGAGCGGATCCGGCAAGAGCGTGGAGGCCTATTCCATCATCGGGCTGCTTCAGAATCCGGGAAAGGTGATCGGCGGATCCATCCGGTTTGAGGGAGAGGATCTGCTGGCCTACACACCGGAGCAGATGCGCCAGTTCCGAGGGAACAAGGTCAGCATGATTTTCCAGAATCCCATGACGTGCCTGAATCCGGTGTATACCATCGGCAATCAGCTGATAGAGGCGCTGCTGTGCCATAATACCGCCCTTTCCAAGGCGGACGCATGGAAAAAAGCCGTGGAAATGCTGGAAAAAGTCGGTATCAACAACGCGGAAAAACGGATGAAGCAGTATCCCCACGAATTTTCCGGGGGAATGCGGCAGCGGGCGATGATCGCCATGGCCCTGATCTGCAAACCGAAGCTGCTGATCGCGGACGAACCGACCACAGCGCTGGACGTGACCATCCAGGCCCAGATCCTGGAGCTGATGAAGGAACTGCAGAAGGAAGAAAATACTTCCATCATCTTTATCACGCATAACTTGGGGGTTGTGGCGGAAATCTGCGACTGGGTTTCGGTCATGTACGCGGGGAAGATCGTGGAGCAGGGGAAGGTCAACGATATTTTCTATCATCCGCAGCATCCCTATACAAAAGGCCTGCTGGCTTCCATGCCGCGTCTGGACGCGGACGGCCATGAGCGGCTGATTCCCATTGAGGGAACGCCCATCGATCTGCTGAACCCGCCGAAGGGCTGCAACTTTGCACCGCGGTGCAGCGAATGCCGGAAGATCTGCCTGCGGGCCAAACCATCCTTTACCGACATGGGAGACGGGCATATCAGCGCGTGCTGGCTCCACACAATGGGACAGCAGGACGCGGGAAAGGAGATGCCTGACGCATGAGTGAAACAAAGCAGCCCCTCATTGAGGTAACCAACCTGAAGAAGTACTTTCCCGTCAAGGGCCGCCTGTTTCAGAAAAAGCAGTATGTTCAGGCGGTGGAATCCGTTTCCTTTACGATTTACAAGGGTGAAACACTGGGCATTGTCGGGGAATCCGGATGCGGAAAGTCCACCCTGGGCCGGGCGATCATCCGGCTGCATGAGCCGACATCCGGACGAATCGTCTATGACGGTGAAACGATTTATGACAGCGGGACAAAGACGGCGGTTCCTATGCTGCCGTACCGCCGGAAGATGCAGATTATTTTCCAGGACCCTTCTGCCAGCCTGGATCCCCGGATGACAGTCGGTGAGATTGTCGGGGAAGCGCTGGATATCCATCACCTGTACAGTTCCAAGCAGGAACGGCGGGAGGAAATCAACCGCCTGCTGGATGAGGTGGGCCTGAATACCGAGCATGCCAACCGTTTTCCGCATGAGTTTTCCGGCGGCCAGCAACAGCGTGTCGGCATTGCCCGCGCGCTGGCGGTCAAACCGGAGTTTATCGTGTGCGACGAGCCGATTTCCGCGCTGGATGTATCCATCCAGTCCCAGGTGGTGAACATGCTGGAGGATCTCCAGGAATCGAACCGCCTGACCTACATGTTTATTGCCCATGATATTTCCGTGGTCCGGCATATTTCAAACCGGATCGGTGTCATGTACCTGGGCAGCATGGTGGAACTGGCGGAAAGCTATGAACTGTGCAATCATCCGATTCACCCCTATACGCAGACGCTGCTGAGCGCGGTACCGCTGCCGGATCCGGAAAAAAACAAGACCCGGAAACGGATCCTGCTGGAGGGAGATATTCCCAGCCCGATCAATCCGCCGACCGGATGCCGTTTCCATACCCGCTGCCCGTACGCAACCGAACGCTGCAGGGAAACTGCCCCGGAACTGCTGCAATACAGCCCCGGACACTATGCCGCCTGCCATCAGCTGCAGGATCAGGCATAAAGTTTGCTACTCATCACCGGAAAGGTGATCTGTATAATATTTTAAGGAGGAATCCAACCATGAGGAAAATCGTATCTCTGTTCCTGGCCCTGTGCCTGGTTCTGGGAATGGCTTCCGTTGCGGCTGCGGATGACGAGTTCGTTCTGAATCTCTGCATCGCTTCCGAACCCGAAACCATCGATCCCAACCTGGGCAGCTCCGTCGACTCCGCGATCTACGCGAACCATCAGTTTGAAAACCTGATGAAGTACAAGATGACGGATGAGCATCCCGCAGATGACCCCACTGTGTACAATACGGACGTCGACCTGGGCCAGGCGGCCAGCTATGAAGTGAGCGACGACCAGACCGTGTACACCTTCAAACTGCGCGATGACATCTTCTGGTCTGACGGACAGCCCGTCGTGGCCGCTGACTTCGTGTACAGCTGGCAGCGCCTGGTGAATCCCGCTACCGCCGCCGACTACGGCTACTTCCTGGACAATATCGTGCTGAACGCCGCCGCGATCCAGGCCGGCGAAAAGGATCCGTCCGAATTGGGCATTGTGGCTCTGGATGAGAAGACCGTGCAGATTACCCTGGAATCTCCCTGCGCTTACTTCCTGAGCATGTGCGCATTCCCGACCCTGATGCCCCTGCGGCAGGATGTGGTCGAAGGCAGCGAGAACTGGACCGATCCGGCCAATATCGTTGTCAACGGCGCTTACAAAGTCACCGAGTGGGTGCATGACAGCTATATCCGGATGGAGAAGAACGACAAGTACTACGATGCCGCCAACCTGGGACCGGACGCCCTGGTCTGGAACCTGAGCGACAGCGAGACTGCGATTCTGTCCAGCTATCAGGCGGGTGAGTATCAGTTCATCGACACCATTCCTTCTGACATGATCGCAAGCCTGAAGGATTCCGGCGACTTGTATGTGAACCCCTATGTGGGAACCTACTACCTGTATCTGAACTGCTCCAAGATCACGGACTGGCGTGTGCGCGCGGCGCTGGTGCTTTCCATCGACCGTGAGAACATCGTCGAGAACGTGACCCAGGGGGGCCAGGTGCCCGCGACCGGTCTGGTTGCTTCCGGTATCCTGGACTCCAAGCTGCAGGACTTCGCCTACGGCAGCTCTGAGCTCGGCGCGATCTATGCCTGGCTGAGCGAACAGTATCCGGACGCTGATCTGGAAACCTACACCGGCCGCTGTGAGCTGGCGCAGGAACTGTATCAGGCGGCTGTGGATGACGGCTCCTGGGATCCTGACACCACCATCGTTTACAACTTCAACACTTCCGAAACCCATAAGGCGATCGCGGAAGCCTGCGGTCAGGACTGGAAGACCGTGCTGGGCGTGAACATCACCCTGGAGAACCAGGAGTGGGCAACCTACACCAACGGACTGGGTGAGCATACTTTCGGCGTGGCCCGTCTCGGCTGGATTGCTGACTACAATGACGCCATGACCTACCTGGAGCTGATGGTGACCGGCGCGAGCTACAACTACGGCCTGTACAGCAACGAGAACTTTGACAAGATGCTGGTGGACGCCAAGGCCAAGCTGCCCGGTGAAGAGCGCGACGCGCTGCTCTACAGCGCGGAAGAAACGCTGTTCGGCGAAGGCGGATTCCCGGTGGCCCCCATCTACTACTACACGCAGCTGTACTGCAAGGATGCCAGCATTGACAATGTTGGATTCACTTCCCTGGGATACTTCTTCTTCCAGTATGCCACGAAGAAGTAAATCTTCTTCCTGAAAAACAGCAGGGAGCTGTCTCCGACGGCCGGACAGGCCGGAGGGGCAGCTCCCTTTTTTGCGGATGAGGGCGGGCGCAGCGGGAAAACGGACGGAGAAATATTGTTTTTTTGCTGTTTTTTGTCTGACCTGGGATACTGGATACAATTAAAAACACATGATTTAGCGTCTTTTCCTTTATTTTCCTACCAAATAGATTCCCGGGGAGGCAAAACCGCTTCGGACGGGAAAAGGAAAAGCGTTTGCAAAAGTGTTCCCGATATGTTATCATGCTTCAGTACTTTTCTGCGCACCGATCGGAATACGCACCTGCCGGAAGGTGTGTTCGTCGGCGCATCATCCGTTGTTATTCGGGCGCAAGTCCGTGTAATAAAAAATCTTTATGGAGGGAAAACAAATGAAGAAATTCCTTGCTCTTCTTCTGGCTGCGTGCATGGTGCTCGGCATGAGCGCTGCGCTGGCAGAAGGAACCGCCACTGACAAGGGCGTTGTCATCTACGGTGCAACGACTGAAATCAGCGGTGACTTTGCCCCCGGTGCCTGGTGGACCAACAATGCCACCGACAAGATGATCCGTGACATCACCAATGACTACGGCACGGTTGTGACCGATCAGGGCGGCGCTCTGGTGATCAACAACACCGTGTGCGACGGCATTGAAGGCGTCATGAACGATGACGGCACCAAGACCTACACCGTGAAAATCAAGGACGGTCTGGTGTACAACAACGGCGAAGCCATCACCATTGAAGACTTCGTGTGGCCGACCGCTTTCGGATGCTCCGCCGTGGCCGGTGAAGTGGACGCGAAGCTGACTTCTTATCTGACCATTGTGGGCGGCCAGGAATTCTACGATGGCACTGCCGAGACCATTTCCGGCCTGCGCATTCTGGATGCCAACACCATCCAGGTCTCCGTCGTGGCTGACAAGGTTCCCTACTACTTCGATCTGAGCTATGCCGGATTCACCCCCTTCAGCATGAAGTACTGGCTGGGTGACGCGGTCTCCATCAAGGACGACGGCAACGGCGTGTATTTCGAAGGCCTGACCAAGGACAATATCAAGGACCAGCTGGACAAGGCCCGGTTCTATGCCGGTGAAGACCGCGTCAGCGCCGGTCCCTACAACCTGGTTGAGTTCGACCAGGCTTCCAAGCAGGCGACCCTGACCATCAACAAGAACTATCAGGGCAACTTCGAAGGCCAGAAGCCTTCCATCGAAAAGATCGTCATCACCAAGGCTGAGGATGCCACCTGGGCAGACGCCCTGAAGACCGGCGCCTTCAACTTCTATGACACGATCACCGATGGTGAGCAGGTCAACCAGGCGATGGACATCATCGAGGACGAAGAGAACAAGGCCAAGCTGGGCTACGGCTTCGGCTACACCCAGTTCGACCGTCCCGGTTATGGAAAGCTGATGTTCCAGTGCGACTTCGGACCCACCCAGTTCATCGCTGTCCGTCATGCGATCGCCATGCTGCTGGACCGGAACGAGTTCGCCAACACGTTCTGCCAGGGCTGGGGCGGCGTTGTGAACGGCCCCTACGGAACCGCCATGTGGATGTACCAGGACGGCCAGGAATGGCTGGACGAGAACCTGGACAACTATGCCTACAATCCTGACGCGGCCAAGCAGCTGCTGATCGATGACGGCTGGATCTACGACGAGAACGGCAACGACTACGTCGAAGGCGTTCGCTACAAGAAGGTTACGGAAGAAGAAGCCGGCCAGTATGCGCACTGCAAGCAGCTGGATGACGGCACCTGGCTGATGGCTCTGGAAATCGAATGGGCCTCCTCCGAAGGCAACTCCGTTTCCGACCTGCTGAGCGTCATGCTGGCCAACGGCGAGCAGACCGCGGCTGCCGGCGTGAAGATCAACCAGAACGTGATGAGCTTCTCTGAGCTGCTGAACTACATGTACCGTGATGCAACCCAGGGCGACAAGTACGGCATCCCCACCTACTGCATGTACAACCTGGCCAGCAACTTCACCTCCCTGTACGACCAGAGCTACAGCTTCACCCTGGATCCTGCCATGGTGGCTGACGGCTACAACACCAACTTCATCTTTGATGAAGACCTGGACAAGCTGTCCATGGATATGGTGTACGGCGTGGAAGCCGGTGACGATGAAGCTTACCTGAACATCTGGGAACAGTTCATCAAGCGCTGGAACGAGCTGCTGCCCGAAGTTCCGCTGTACAGCAACATCTACATCACTGTGTACCCCGACTGGCTGCAGGGTTATGAGCAGAGCTCCTACTGGAACTTTGAACAGGCGATCCTGTACGCTTCCGTCGCGGAGTAATCAGAGAGGGTTTCAATCCGCTCTTTTTGCGGGGACGGACACTTCGGTGTCCGCCCCCTTTCTTCCTGCTTGGTGGACCGGACACCGGCAGCAGCCTTTCAGCAGTTTGCGCAACCGGAACGCGCAGGCTGCTGCCATTGCCCGCAATGGAACAATCTGGCTTTTTTTCTTAAGGAGGGTGCCGAATGGGCAGATACATTCTTAAACGCTGCGGCTTCATTGTCGTGGTATTCCTGATCCTCTCCTTTCTGATGTTCTCCCTGTACAACCTGATTCCGACGGACCCGGCCCGGCAGGAGCTGGAACCGCAGCGGAAGGCCCTGAAGGCGGACGAATATCAGATGCTGTATCAGCAGCTGCGCAAGGAGATGGGTCTGGACGATCCGCTGGTGGTGCGATATCTTCGCTGGATGGGTCTTTGGAAGGATACGGACGGAACATTCAACGGGATGCTGGAAGGCAATTTCGGATACAGCAATCTGTACAAGCGGAATGTTGTGGACGTGATCAAGACACCAATGGGCAACACCATCTTCATCAACATCTTTTCCACGATCGCAGCGCTGGGAATCACGATTCCGCTGGGTATTTTCTGCGCCGTTCACAAAGGGAAAAAGTTTGACAGCGCCACGCAGGTGGTGACGATGCTGGGCTACAGCATTCCTATTTACATCATCGCCCTGATTTTCATGTACATCTTCTGCGTGATGTGGCGCGTTTTCCCGATCATGGGCACCAAGACGCCCGGAATCGAGTATGCCAACGGCTGGGAAGAATTCGTGGACATGCTGTACCATATCGCCCTGCCGGTCATCGTCATGACCTTCGGCTCCCTGGGCGGCATGACCCGTTATGTGCGCTCCTCCATGATTGACGCGCTGAGCATGGACTGCATCCGGACGGCGCGGGCCAAGGGCCTGAAGGAAAAGGTGGTTATTTACAGCCATGCCTGGCGCAATGCGCTGCTGCCTGTGATCACCAGCATCCTGGGATGGTTCCTGTCCGTGTTCAGCGGATCCGTGATCATTGAAAACACCTTCTCCCTGAACGGTATGGGCAAGCTGTACTGGCAGGGACTGAACAATCTGGACTTTGAGCTGGTGCTGGCGATCCAGATGTTCTATTCCATCGTTTCCCTGGTCGGATCGCTGCTGATTGATATCAGCTACGGTCTGGTGGACCCGCGCGTCCGCGTGGACAAGTAAGGAGGGAACGGAAATATGGCAGACAAGAAAAAAGGCTTCTTCCTGACCCGCTGGCTGAAGCGCTGGTTTATGGGAAATGACCAGGAGGTTCGGGACATCCTGAAGGAGGAACAGGTGCAGACGCCCTTCCGGACGATGGCGCGGGCGTTTTTCGCCAAGCATACCGTACGGATCGGCCTGTGCGGTTTTATCCTGGTGTTCCTTTTCGTGCTGATCGGTCCGAATTTCTGGGTGCTGGACCTCTCCGAGCAGGATTCCACCCTGATCAACCTGCCGCCGAGCAACAACATGATGAGCATTCCCTCCGAAATGAAGGGAAGGGTCGCGGATATCGCCGCAGGCCGCACCTACGGCGTGGGCCTGGATACGGACGGCCATCTGCACACCTGGGGATATACCAAGATTACCGATAAAATCGACATTGCCAATATCCCGGAGGATGTCCTGAACGCGGACATCGTCATGTTCGCCGGCGGCGACGACCATGTGGTCGCGATGGATAACCAGGGCCAGCTGTACGTCTGGGGAAATACCCGCCTGCAGCAGGGCAACTTCACCAATGAAATGAAAAAGGCCATGAAGGAGGGCGGCGAGGACTGGGATATCATCCAGCTGGAGGCCAGCAACCAGTTCTCCGCAGTGGTTTCCAGCAACGGCAAGCTGTACCTGTGGGGCAACGCCAACGTGGCGGATATCAAGCTGCGGAAGCAGTACCAGGGGAATGTGGCCAAGGTGGCGCTGACCAGCAACGAGTATATCTGCCTGCTGAAGGACGGCACCGTGGCCTATACGGGATACAAGGACAAGGGCAGCGCCTTTGCGGCGATTCCGGAGGCAATCAAGGGCCGGCAGGTCCGGGATATCGCCTCCACGTCGGGAACGGTGGCGGCCGTGACAGAGGACGGCAAGGTGGTCGTCTGGGGCAACGCCAAGTTCGGGGAAAAGAATATTCCTGAGTTTGCCGCTCCGGTGAAGAGGCTGCAGGGCGGCCGGTTCCACTATACCGCCATCCTGGAAAACGGCGATGTGGTCTGCTGGGGAAGCAACAAGTACCATCAGTGCGATGTTCCCGGAAACGTGGCCCACGGCGCATCCATTCGTGAGATCTACATCGGGAACTTCCAGAACTATGCCGTCATGGAGGACGGCAGCGTGCAGACCTGGGGCCTGAAGGGATTCCTCCTGGGAACGGACGGACTGGGCCGCGACCTGCTGACCCGGATCGTGAACGGCGGCCGCGTGACGATGACCGTCGGCGCCATCTCCGTCATCATCGCGACGATCATCGGGGTTGTCCTGGGCGGAATTGCCGGGTATTTCGGCGGCAAAGCCGACCTGCTGATCATGCGTATCGCGGAGATCGTGGGCGGCCTGCCCTTCATTCCCTTTGCCATGATCCTCTCCGCCGTCATCGGATCCCGGCTGGATCCAACCCAGAAGATGTACCTGATCATGGTGGTGCTGGGCGTGCTGAGCTGGACGGGAACCTGCCGCCTGGTCCGCGCCCAGATTCTGGCGCAGCGCGAGATGGAATACGTGACCGCCGCCAAGGCGATGGGCATCAAGGAGCGGATCATCGTGTTCCGCCATATCATGCCGAACGTGATCAGCCTGCTGCTGGTGTCCATGACGCTGGACTTTGCCACCTGCATGCTGACCGAATCCAGCCTGAGCTACCTGGGATTCGGCATTCCGCTGCCGACGCCCACCTGGGGCAACCTGCTCACCGGCGCGAACAACTCGGTGATCATCCAGCAATACTGGTGGCAGTGGGTATTCCCGGCGGCTATTTTCGGAATCTGCACCATCTGCATCAACATGATCGGCGACGGCCTGCGGGACGCGGTCGATCCCAAGAGCCAGGAACGGTAAGGAGGTGGGAAGAATATGGCATTGCTTGAACTGGATCACCTGCACACATTCTTTACCACGAAGCGCGGTATTGTCAAAGCGGTCAATGACGTCAGCTACAGCGTGGAACCCGGCAGGACCCTGGGCGTAGTGGGGGAGAGCGGAAGCGGAAAGAGCGTTTCCGCCATGAGCATCCTGCAGCTGCTGGACGGGAACGGATACATTGAGTCCGGTTCCATCTACTTTGACGGCAAGGATATGGCCAAGCTGTCCAAGTCTGAGATTGAAAAGATCCGCGGCAATGAAATTTCCGTGATTTTCCAGGAACCGATGACCAGCCTGAACCCGGTTTTCACGGTTCAGAAGCAGGTCAGCGAGCCCTTTATTATCCATCAGGGCATGAACAAGAAGGAAGCGGCGGAAAAGGTCATCGAGATGCTGCGGGACGTCAAGATCCCGAATCCGGAAACCGTGGCGAAACAGTATCCGCACCAGCTGTCCGGCGGCATGCGCCAGCGGGTCATGATCGCCATGGCGCTGGCCTGCCAGCCGAAGCTGCTGATCGCGGACGAGCCGACCACGGCGCTGGACGTGACCATCCAGGCGCAGATCCTGAAGCTGATGAACGAGCTGAAGGAGGAGCACGGCACCTCCATCCTGTTTATTACCCATGACCTGGGCGTCATTGCCCAGATGGCGGATGACGTGGCGGTCATGTACTGCGGGCAGGTGGTGGAAAAGGCCCCGGCGAAAACGATCTTTACCGTCAGCGAGTATTCGCATCCCTACACCGAGGGGCTGATGGTTTCCATTCCCCGGCTGGATACGCCGGCGAACGAACGGCTGGACGCGATTCCCGGCGCGGTTCCGCATCCGCTGGATCTGCCCAAGGGCTGCAAGTTTGCCCCCCGCTGCAAGTACTGCACAGACCGCTGCAGGGAGGAAGAACCGGAACTGAAGGAAGTTCTGCCCGGGCAGCAGGTTCGCTGCTTCTATCCGAGAAAGGAGGAGCGTCATGCAGAACACAAATAAAAAGCCCCTGCTGCGGATCAGCAACCTGAAGCAGTATTTCCCGCTGAAGAAAAAGGGACTGTATGTCAAAGCCAACGACGGGATTACGCTGGATATCTATGAAGGAGAAACCCTGGGCCTGGTCGGCGAGTCCGGCTGCGGCAAGAGCACCTTCGGCCGGACGATTCTCCAGCTGTACCG
>ODAI011725575.1_pt1 | contig 13479 bp, 9 predicted proteins | sample 1539321 | NCBI WGS metagenome assembly ODAI01 (sample SAMN02144231, study PRJEB22623) | gut metagenome | biome: sheep rumen | host: Ovis aries | place: New Zealand
CGTCTCCGAATATGTCCCGGATTTCTATCAGTTCGCCCTTGATGACGCCCATCAGTACTTTTTCATCGCTGAGAATTGAGTTGAACCAGGCGATCTTTTCCTGCAGATCCGCGTACTCCGCCTCGATCTTTTCCCGCTCCAGTCCCTGCAGACGGGCCAGCCTCATATCCAGGATCGCCTGGGCCTGGACGTCGGAAAACGCGAAGCGCTCGATCAGACGTTCTTTTGCGTTATTGTAGCTGGAACGGATGATCTGAATCACTTCATCGATATTGTCCAGCGCGATCAGGTAACCTTCGAGGATATGGGCCCGTTCCTGGGCTTTTTTCAGGTCATATCGCGTCCTTCTGGTGATGACTTCCTTCTGATGATCCAGATAATGGGAAAGGATCTCGTAGATATTCAGGATTTTCGGCTCGCCGTTGACCAGCGCGATCATGATGATGCTCTGGTTCTCCTGCAGCTGCGTATGTTTCAGCAGCCGGTTGACCGTAATCCTCGGATTCGCGTCCTTTTTCAGTTCGACCACGATCCGCATTCCTTCCCGGTCCGATTCATCCCGGACATCAGAGATATGCTGGATCTTTTTATCCTTGACCAGTTCCGCGATTTTTTCGATCACCCGGGCTTTGTTCACCTGATAAGGGATTTCTGTAAAGACGATCTGCATCCTGCCGCGGCTCGTCTCTTCAATCTTGTATCTGGAACGGACCGTTACCTTCCCCTGCCCGGTCTTATATGCCTGGATCGCATCCTGCTTTCCGATGATCTCCGCCCCTGTCGGGAAATCCGGCGCTTTGATGATCTCAATGATATCGTCAATGGTGCATTCTTCATCATCGATCATCCGGATGGTCGCGTTAATGACATCCGTCAGATTGTGTGGCGGGATGGAGGTCGCCATCCCGACCGCGATACCGCTGGAACCATTGACCAGGAGGTTCGGAATCCGGGAAGGCAGTACCACCGGCTCCTTTTCGTCTCCGTCAAAATTCGGCATAAAATCCACGGTATCTTTGTTGATATCCCGGAGCATCTGCATGGCAAACGGCGTCATTCTGGCTTCCGTATAACGCATGGCTGCCGCGCTGTCGCCGTCGACAGAACCGAAATTGCCGTGGCCATCCACCAGCGGATAGCGGATGTTCCATCTCTGGGCCAGACGGACCATCGCGTCATAAACAGAGGAATCGCCGTGAGGGTGATACTTACCCAGTACATCACCGACGATACGGGCCGATTTCCTGTGCGGACGGTCCGGCGTGACACCGAGCTCCATCATATCATAAAGAATCCTTCTGTGTACCGGTTTCAGCCCGTCGCGTACATCCGGGAGCGCGCGGCCGACGATGACGCTCATCGAATAGTCGATGTAGGATGTACGCATGATACTGTTGATTTCTTTATGAAGAGATTTTGAATCTTCAATAAGGTTGTCCATATATTACTAACTCCTAATTAAATATCCAGATTCTGGACATATTTCGCGTTTTCTTCGATAAATTTCCGTCTCGGCGGAACCTTTTCCCCCATCAGCATGGAGAACGTCTCATCCGCTTCTTCGTAATTATCGATCGTCACCTTGATCAGTGTCCTGGTATTGTAATCCATGGTCGTTTCCCAGAGCTGGGACGCGTCCATTTCCCCCAGACCTTTGTAGCGCTGGATATCCAGTTTTTTACCTTCGCCGATCCGCTGCAGCAGAGCGCGCTGTTCTTCTTCGGAATAGGTATAGTAAGTCTGTTTGCCCTGGTCTACTTTGTAAAGCGGCGGCTGGGCGATGTAGACATACCCCTTTTCGATGAGCGGCCGCATGAAGCGGTAAAAGAAAGTCAGCATCAGTGTGCAGATGTGAGCGCCGTCGACATCCGCATCCGTCATGATGATAATCTTGTGGTAGCGGAGCTTGCTTTCGTCAAATTCGTTGCCGATCCCGCAGCCGAACGCGGTAATCATATTTTTGATTTCCTGCGAATTCAGCATTTTTTCGTATCCGGCCTTCTCGACATTCAGGATTTTTCCGCGCAGCGGCAGGATCGCCTGCCGTTTCCGGTCTCTTCCTTCTTTGGCGGAACCGCCCGCGGAGGCTCCTTCGACGATGAAAATCTCGGAAATCGTCGGATCCTTTTCGGAGCAGTCCGCCAGTTTGCCCGGCAGGGTCATGCTGTCCAGCGCGCTCTTGCGGCGGGTCATTTCCCTGGCTTTACGGGCAGCTTCCCTCGCGCGGGCCGCGGCCATCCCCTTTTCCATGATGACTTTGGCCTGCTTCGGATTTTCTTCAAAGAAACGGATCACATTGTCCACAGTCACACTGTCCACAAAACTGCGCATTTCACTGTTGCCGAGCTTGGTCTTGGTCTGTCCCTCAAACTGAGGTTCTGTGAGTTTGACAGAAATGACAGCAGTCAGCCCTTCCCGGATGTCTTCGCCGCTGAGAGAAGGATCGTTTTCTTTCAGGAATTTGTTCTTGCGGGCATAATCGTTGAAAGCGCGGGTGAGCGCGGTTTTAAAGCCGACGAGATGGGTTCCTCCCTCTGAGGTGTCGATGTTATTGGCGTAGGAAAGGATCGTTTCACTGTAGCTTTTGGTATACTGCATGGCGATTTCGCACTCACAGTCATCCCGGGATGCCTCGAAATAGATGACATCCGGCGTCACCGGCTCCTTTTTCTGATTCAGGTATTCCACGAACTGCCGGATACCGCCTTCGTAATGGAATTCCAGGACTTTCGGTTCCTCTTCCCTTCTGTCGGTCAGGAGAATCCGGATACCTTTGTTCAGGAAAGCGGTTTCCCGGAGGCTTTTTTCCAGGACAGAAAAATCAAACACGGTGGTTTCAAAGATCTCCGGATCCGGCTTAAAGCGGGTCCAGGTACCGGTTGTATCCGTTTTACCGGTAACCTCGAGCTTTGACCGGGTCTCGCCGCGGGAATATTTCTGCTCGTAGACTTTCCCGTTTCTGCGGATACGGACCTGCATTTCCTCCGACAGTGCGTTGACGACAGACGCGCCGACACCATGCAGACCGCCGGATACCTTGTATCCTCCGCCACCGAATTTTCCGCCGGCATGCAGGACCGTATGGATGACTTCCACCGCGGGAATCCCCAGCTTCGGGTGATTATCCACCGGCATGCCTCTCCCGTCGTCTTCAACGGTAATGGAATTGTCCTTTTCAATCGTAACTTCTATATTTTTACAGTACCCGGCCAGGGCTTCATCGACACTGTTGTCTACAATCTCGTAGACCAGGTGGTGAAGCCCTGTGGAACTGGTGGATCCGATATACATACCTGGCCGTTTCCGGACCGGTTCCAGACCCTCCAGTACCTGGATCTGCTCTGCGTTATATTCCTGGTTTACTTTCGTTTCAGGCAAAATTGACACTCCTTCTAACAAACTGCCTTCCTGTGACAGGGACCAGCAGTGAAATCGCGAAAACGATTCAGATGTTTCAGTACTTCCCCGGAGAAACGGAACCGTTCTCCACGTAAAAAACAGTATGATCGGGTATTTTCCGGCTCATTTCCCGGTCCATTTCCGTGGATGTCAGGAAAATCTGAATATCGCTGAAAGAACTCATCAGCTGGCGCTGACGGGTCTGGTCCAGCTCTGACAGGACATCGTCCAGCAACAGGACCGGTTCGTCCCCTGTTTCCCGGCGGATCATACTGATCTCCGCCAGTTTCAGCGAAAGAGCCGCTGTACGCTGCTGTCCCTGGGATCCGAACTTCCGCACCTCCAGATCATCAATATACATACTGAGGTCATCGCGGTGCGGTCCCCTGCCGGTGGTCCGGCGTTCCAGATCGTTCTGCCGGTTTTCCCTGAACACTTCCAGCAGCTGTTCCCTCTGCTCCGACGGACTGCCGGTCAGTGGCACACTGGGCGAATATACCGTCCGGAGCTGTTCTCTCCCATCGGTCAGATCCCGGTGGATCTCCGCGGAAACTTCTGAAAGTCCCCGGATGAACGCGTCCCGTCTGGCTGTCACGGACGCGCCGTATTTCGCCAGCTCCAGATCCCAGATATCCAGGATCCCGCTGTCCGGACGCTCACTGCGGAGCACCGCGTTTCTCTGCTGCAGCGCCCGCTGGTAACCGGACAGTTCCGAGTAATAGACCGCGCTGACCTGGCAGAGTTCCCGGTCGATGAACCGTCTCCGCTTCGCGGGTTCATCCTTGACGATGCGGAGGTCATCCGGTGAAAACAGGACAATATGGATCGTATTGAGCAACTGCGAGGTTTTTTTCAGATTGACGCCGTCTACCCGGATACTTTTCCCGCCCCGGATCAGTCCGATTTCCACCGTCATTTCCAGGCTGTCCCGGACGAAACCGGCTTTGATGCCGGCATATTTCGTACCGATGCGGATCATGTCCGTATCACGCGCGTGACGGAAAGACTTCCCGAAAGAAGTCATGTACAGTGCTTCCAGCAGGTTGGTTTTTCCCTGCGCGTTTTTTCCGAGGATGACATTGACTTTTCTGTGGAAGTCGATGGTTTCATGCTCGTAATTTCTGAAATTGCTGAGCTCTGCTCCCGTAAAATACATGTTTTTGTTTTAAGAAACTCTGACCGGAAGAATCATATAGGTATATTCACCTGTCTCTTCCGGTGTGATTGTGCACGGTTTGATGCTGGTTTCGAGGCTGAAAATCAGGTTGTCGGTATCGATGGCCTTGAGTCCGTCAAGAATGTATTTGGAGTTAAAGCCGATCTCGATGTCCGGTCCCCTGAGTACGATCGGGAAACTGTCCTCCAGATTCCCGGAGTCAGATTTCGCGGTGATTTTGAGGCTGTCTCCCGCGAATTTCAGCTTGACGAGATTATTCCTCCCGTCGGTTGACATCAGCGCGGCTCTTTCGATTCCGCGGCGGAAGGATTCTTTCTCAACGACAGCTTCTGTCGCGAACTGGGATGGCAGCAGGCTTTCATAGTTCAGGAAATTTCCGCTGATCAGGCTGATTGTAACTTTGAGATTCTCAGTCGCGATCTGCGCGTTTTTGCGGGCTTCGTTGAAGCCGATTTCGATGGTCTCCTCCTGGAAGTCCGGCGACGCGATCAGTTTTACGATTTCATTGAGGATCCTGGCCGCGATGATGATTTTTGCCGGTTTCTCAGAAGCTGTTTCCAGCGCGGACCGGATGACAACCATACGGAATCCGTCGAGGGCCACCATGATCAGCTGATCTTCCCTGATGTCCAGGAGCGCTCCTACGAGGACTCCTCTGGAATCCATCCTGCTGGCAGCAAAGGTGGTTTTGTTGATCATATTGATGAATTTCTCTTTTTGAATGATGATCTTTTTATCATCGATATAAGGATCGGATAATGGATATTCGTTGGCATCCAGAGCTGCGATACGGAAGCTGCTCCGGGAAGTGGTCACTGACGCGACATGATCCTCTCCGCAGGTGACGGTGATTTCCTCATCCGGCATGCTCCGGATGATGTTGACGAACAGTTTTCCGGGAAGTACGATTTTTCCCGCTTCAAAGTCTGTGAGCTGCAGGGTCTGTTCGATCCGGATCTCGTTGTCGGATCCGGTGATTTTCATACGTCCGTTTTCCTCTATTTCAATCAGGAGGCCCAGAAGAATACTGGAAGTGGATCTGGTCGGGAGGGCCATGGAAGCTTTGTCAAGGATCTGTGTCAGCTGACTTTTTGGTAATCTGAATTTCATAAATTCTGCTCCTGATACTGATCTTCATCTTTATCTGTTTTTTCCGGTTGCGTCGTCAAAAAACTTCGCTGATATGACGCGATGAAGATGGTCTCGCTGTGCAAGTCCGGTTTTTGCAAAAAACGGTCCTGGCCAAAAACCGGTGTCGGGGTATCTATTTATTTATATTTCTCTTAGTAGTAGTAGCAGTAGAGGCTGTTGATATGTGCATAAATTGTGTGGATAAAGCATTTTCAACACGGTTTTTGGCGATCCTCCTGTTGATAAGGCTGTGAAGAACCCTGTGAGCAGGCTGTTGAAAGCATGTGGATAACAGGAGGTGTCTGAAGGACAAAAACCGTGCATCGCGCGTGGAAAAGGCATCTGGCGCCTGTGTCCCTAATCCATGATACTGCGCTTCAGCTCCTCGATCTCTTCTTTAAATTCAGGATCTTTCTGGATCTCTTCCGTAATCTTGTTGATTCCGTGCATGACCGTGGTATGGTCACGGTTGCCGAATTCCTCACCGATTTTCGGGAGGGAGATTCCCGTGAGTTCGCGGCACAGGTACATGGCGATCTGCCTTGCGTGGGCGATATCCTTTTTCCGTTTGGAGGAATCCATATCCTGTACGTTAATATTGTATTTCGCGCAGACGGTATTTTTGATCAGCGGGATATCCACCGTTCTTTCCTTGATATTGAAGGACTGGCGGAGGATGCTGGCTGCCTGTTCTACGGTGATCGGACGGTTCATCAGGTTGATATAGGCGCCGATGCGGTTGAGGGCGCCTTCCAGTTCCCGGATGTTGGTGGTGATGTTTTCCGCGATGACATAGATGATGCCGTCATCAACCGTAATATTGTCCATTGCCGCCTTGTTTTTCAGGATGGCGACTCTGGTTTCGAAATCCGGTGGCTGGATATCCACGGAAAGACCCCATTCGAAGCGGCTTTTCAGTCTCTGGTCGATGGTGGCGATATCCTTTGGTGGCCGGTCGCTGGTGAAAACGATCTGCCGGTTGGATTCGTACAGTTCATTGAAAGTATGGAACAACTCTTCCTGGGTACTTTCCTTCTTTTCGATGAACTGGATATCGTCGATCATCAGGATGTCCGTGTTCCTGTATTTTTCGCGGAATTTGTCCATTTCCCTGTTCTGGAGGGCGTTGACCAGTTCATTGGTGAAACGTTCGGAGGAAAGATAAAGGAATCTTCGCGAGGGATCATTGGCCTGGATATAGTTTCCGATGGCGCTGATCAGATGCGTTTTTCCCAGTCCGGAGTTTCCATAGATAAAGAGAGGATTGCTGTTGACGGCGGCCGGTCCTCTGGCGGCTGCGTTGCAGGCGGCATAAGCCAGTTCGTTGTTGCTGCCGACGACAAATGAGCTGAATGTGTAGCTTGGATTCAGGAATGATTCCGAGTATGGCTGGGAGGACGGCGGCCTGGTGGACGGGGCGCTCAGGTCCGGCGCAGGTGCCTGCGCTTTGCTTTCGCTGCTCTGCGGGATGACCTCTATGTCCATGGGCTGTCCGTAAATTTCCATGGCTGCCTTTGTCAGAACCGGGAGGTACCGTTGCGTGATTACGTCCAGGATGGTTCTGGAATTGGTAGAAAGCAGTATTTTCCCCGTACTTCTGTCTACCGAGACAATTCTCAGATTTCTGACGAAATTGTCAAACTGGGTTTCGTTGAGGTTGTATTTTAATTCCTCCAGCACGAGATCCCATTTTCCGATGTCATCGGGTGTCAGATTTTCTTTCATTAATTTTCCCCTGTACATGCGTGGTTCAGGCGCATGATTTTCGGAATTTCCATGTTTCTGCTGATGAGTTCCCCTGTTGGTCTTTGTCGGAAAGGCAGTGAAAACACAGTTTTTCGATAAAGAATGGTACCAGTGCCCGGCTCTGTTTCTGCCTCTGGCGGATTCGCGCCTGTTCCGGGTCCTGTTCGCGGAGTTTGATCATAGAAAAACGAATGAAAATTCCCTCAGACAGATTGAATAGTTACAAATCATCAAGGATTCCGCCGCAATGCCGGTTTTTGTATTTAACGCTGAAAAAATCTCCCTTCAGACGGTCGACAGGGAGAAGTTCCTGTAAAGAAAGTGGTTTTTGCGCTGCAGATGTTTCCCAAAAAAGCGCAATTCCCCTTTCTATGGCGTTATATTGTATGATATGATCAGGTCACGGAATGTGGCTGGTCAGCTTCCGGCAGACAGCGGCAGAGAGTATACAAAAAAGTGTATATACCTAGTTATCCACAGAGATTATACATCCTCAGAGCGAAAATAACAAGCGATTGCCCTTTTTGTCCACAAAAACCTCATTATCCACAGAAAATCTGTCCACAGGGCTGTGAAAAAGTTTTCTACATTAGTAAGGGGTCAAAAATCGTCGTCCGCGAAAACCGGTTTTTGACAGACAGGATATTTTTCAAAAACCGGTTTTCGGATTTGTTTTTCTGATTGACATTGCAAAAACCGATATGTATAATGATAAGGCTATTGTGCGCTGTTTCCATGGCGATTAATTCACAGTGTCCGTCCGCGGGAAATCCCCCCGGGCAGAGGCGCGTCGGGAGGTGTTAAAAAATGAAACGTACTTATCAGCCAAAAGTAAGACAGAGAAAAAAGGAGCATGGCTTCAGAAAGAGAATGAGCACAAAGAACGGACGTAATGTTCTGAAAAGAAGAAGAGCAAGAGGCAGAAAGTCCCTTTCAGCATAATGTGCTAAGGAACTGTGCTTTAATAACTTGCACACTTTAACCTTGTCTCTTTTTCCGATTGCCGCGTCAAAAAGCCTCGCCGATGCCCGCATCGCCTGCGTTTTTTTCCTTGCACTCGAAAAAATATCCTGCGGAAATTGCACAAGTTATTTTCAGACAGTTCCTTAAGACCGCGGAAGTGGTCTTTTTTCATTCATTCAGAAAATCATGGTAGCGTATTACCAGATGACTGACAGGAAGTGGTTTTCATGTTAAGCAAGTATGTACTGCGAAGGGATGAAGACTTTAAACGTATCTATAAGCGTGGCAGGTCGACCGGCGGGAAGTATGTCGTCGTCTTCTGCCGCAGGAATGGATTCGATTACAACAGACTGGCCTATCTGGCGAGTAAAAAAGTAGGAAACAGCGTTCAGAGAAACCGGGCCAGAAGGCTCATGCGCGAAAGTATGCGGCAGATCGGTCCTGTCGGGCCGGGCTATGACATCATACTGATCGCGCGCAATACGATCAATGACAGAAAATGTGCGGATGTGAAAAAATCAATTGAGGCCGCCCTGCGTAAGTTAAAGATCAAGTAGGTGAGGTATTTTGAAAAAACTGACTCAGCTCCTGGGGAAAGGAATCATTTCCCTGATCCGGGGTTATCAGCTCTTCATTTCACCGATTATGCTGCCGGGGAAGTGCAGATTTGTCCCGACCTGTTCGCAGTATTTCATACAGGCAGTAGAGAAATACGGGCCTTTCAGGGGGAGTGTCCTCGGCATCAGGAGACTGTTAAAATGCCACCCGTTCCATGAGGGTGGGTACGATCCGCTGAAATAGCGGATCCGGAGGAATTTTTATCGAATGACAAGATTAGTAGCGACCCCACTCGGCTATGTCCTTGAACTTCTCTACAATTTTCTGGGAAACTACGGTCTGACCATCATTTTGTTCACGGTCATCATCCGGCTGATCATTTTTCCACTGTATGCTGCCCAGATGAAGAGCAGCCGTCAGATGATGGAAGTCCAGCCGAAGATTAAGGAAATCCAGACAGCCTATGCCGGTAATCCGGAAAAGATGAACGAAAAAATGCAGGAAATCTACAGCGAGCACCATATCCATCCGGCGATGGGATGCCTGCCGCTGCTGATCCAGCTGCCGATCATCTGGGGACTGTTCGGACTGCTCCGCAGCCCGCTGACATACCTGGGAGAAAACAGCAACATGGTCATGGCAGTACACCAGTCCTTTGGATGGGTATCGGACCTGTGTCAGCCGGATCAGTGGTATATCCTGCCGGTAATCGCGGGGCTGGCGACCTATATTTCCATGAAATTTACCACGGCGATGTCCGGGAACACGCAGGCAGCCGGCGCGGCGTCGATGAAAGCGATGCAGTATTTTATGCCGGTGATGATCGCCTGGATGGCAACAACACTGCCGGCGGGTGTTTCTCTTTACTGGATTATCAGCTATATCTTCCAGATTTTCCAGATTTTAATCAGCAGATATACCGATCAGAGGAGAAAAGAGAAAGAAGCGATCCGCAGAAGAGAATCAAAGAAACTCAGACAGACGCATAAGAAAAAGACGACAGTATGACGACAGTATTGTGAACCACTGCGATATACGATGGAGGAAACTTGTAAAAGGATGTTGGATAAGGTTGAAAAATGGGGAGACAGCATCGAAGCTGCTGTCAGACTGGCCCTGAATGATCTGAAGCTGACCGAAGACGAAGTTGATATAGAAGTGCTGGAACAGCCGACAAGAGGTTTTCTGGGATTCCATAAGAAGCTGGCCAAGGTCCGTGTGACCAGAAAACCGGAACCGGAAAAAACACCGGAGCCGGAACCGGAGATAATACCGGAAGAGCCTGCTTTTACGCCTGCACCGGAGCCGGTACGTGTTGTGGAAGAAACTGTGGCACAGCCGGAAGCAGCAGAGGAACCGGAGGAAACCGCGGCAGAGACAGCCGAAGAAGAGGAAACCGCTGGCAGAAGCGGCGGGAGCTTTTTCGGAGAGCATACGTATGTGATGTCGGCTCCTCATAATAACGCGGATGTGGAAGTACCGGATACCGATTTCCATGAGGAAATGGAAGAAGAAATCGAGGTACTGAAACCTGTCAGAAGACGCAGAGAGGACCGCCGCAGAAGCAGTGCCCCGGCGATGCATACGAAATTTACCGTGACATCAGAAGATGAAGGCGCGGTTCCGGCAGATGATTCCAGCGCTGTGGAATTCCTGAAAAAAACGATCGCCCAGATGGGTCTCACATCGATCAGAGTCAGCGGGTCGCTCCTGGAGGATGTCCTGTATATCAGCCTGACCGGCGACGAAGTGGGCGCCCTGATCGGCAAACGTGGCAGAACACTGGATTCCCTGCAGTATCTGGCCAGTATCGTGGAAAACAAGAATACCGAAAAGTACACGAGGGTCCTGGTCAACGCGGAGAATTACCGTGAAAAGAGAGAAAAGACACTGCAGCAGTTCGCGCGCAAAGTCGCTGACAAGTGCGCGAGATCCGGCAGGAGCCAGCGGCTTGAGCCGATGAATCCTTATGAACGCAAAGTGATCCACTCGACACTTCAGTCTGATCCGCGTGTCGCCACGAGGAGCGAAGGATCGGAGCCTTCGAGACGTGTGGTGATCGAAGTAAGAAGATAGACGATATGGTCTCCTCGGTTTTCCGGGGAGATTTTTTTAAAGAGAAATATGATGATGAATGATACGATCGCAGCGATCGCGACAGCCCCGGGAGAAGCCGGGATCGGGATCATCCGGATCAGCGGTCCGGACGCCTGCGGGATCCTGAAAAAAATCTTCCGGTATCCTTCGGGAAAGTCCCTGGGAGAACCGGAGCCGAGAAAGATGCTGTACGGCAGAATCCTGGATCACGGGGAGCCTGTCGATGAGGCAATGGTTGTGTACATGAAAGCGCCCCATACCTATACCGGCGAGGATGTGGCGGAAATCCAGTGCCACGGGTCTCCTGTCACCATGCGTCAGATCCTGTCGCTGGTCATCCGGAGCGGGGCGTCCCTGGCGGACCGGGGTGAGTTTACAAAACGGGCTTTCCTGAACGGGAGGATCGATCTCTCGGAAGCGGAAGCCGTCATTGACATTATCCAGGCCAAATCACAGGCGGGCAGCCGGGCAGCGGTGGCGCAGCTTTCCGGGCGGCTGTCAGGACGAATCCGGGAGATCCGGAAAAACATGGCGGATCTGGTGGCGGAGATTGCCGCGGAGATCGAGTACCCGGATGAGGATCTGGAGGAAATGAAACCGATAGAAATACTATCGGCAATAGACGATATATATCAGGAAGTCCAGAGGCTGCTCTCTACTGCGTCGGCAGGAAAGATTATGAAAGACGGGTGCCGGATTGCCCTTGCCGGGCGCCCCAATGTCGGCAAATCCTCCCTGATGAACCGTCTGCTGCGGGAGGAACGGGCGATTGTCACGGAAATCCCGGGTACGACCAGGGATACGATCGAGGAATACGCGGACCTGGACGGCATCCCGGTGCGGATTACAGACACGGCCGGGATCCGGGAATCGGATGATAAGATCGAGATGATCGGCGTGGAAAAAAGCCGGGAGGCCATTGAAAACGCGGACCTGGTCCTGCTGCTGCTGGATTCCTCCCAGCCCCTGACAGCAGAAGACCGGCAGATTTTCCCGCTGCTGCGGAACCGGAAGTGCGTCATCGCGTTCAATAAATCCGATCTCGACACCGTCCTGACACCGGAACAGGTACGCCGGGAAACCGGGCTGCCGCAGGAAACACCGCTGATCATCATGTCCGCGGAGACCGGCAGCGGGATCACAGAACTCACGGAAGCGATTAAACAGTTTGTCTTTGGAGGAGAAGCCGGACTGGGCAGTGACATCATGATAACCGATGCACGGCATGAGGAAAGGATGCGCGAAACCCTGCAGTACCTCAGTGACGCCCGGTCGATGCTGTCCGGCGGAGAAGCCCTGGACTTCGCGGAAAGTGACCTCCGTTCCGCCTGGCTGGCACTGGGGGAAATCACCGGCGAATCGGTCAGCGACGATATCGTGGATGAGATCTTTTCCAGGTTCTGCCTCGGGAAATAGGACACAGGATTTCTTAATCAGACAATCCTCTTCTCATGAAACAGGTTCCACTTTTTTGGCTCTTCCGCAACCATTAGTGCATTCTGTCATTCTGAGGAGCGAACCAACGAAGAATCTTCGAAAAGATCCTTCGCTACGCTCAGGATGACAGGACAGAATGCACGACTCGCTGTTTGGTACTAACCAATGAGAAAGAACCTTTTTTTTGTGTCATTCTGAACGCAGCGCAGCGGAGTGAAGAATCTTTACACAATTCCCTGTAGCATTGTTCTTCAGAATGACATGTTTTTCCCTGAGTTAATAACGTTGAGGCATGGGAGAATCACAGATGAAACATTATCAGATGGGAGAATACGATGTCATCGTCGTCGGTGCCGGCCACGCCGGCTGCGAGGCGGCCCTGGCGCCGGCCCGCATGGGGCTCAGGACCCTGATGCTGTCGATGACACTGGAAGCAATCGCCATGATGCCCTGCAATCCCTCGATCGGAGGAACCGGTAAAGGGCATCTGGTCCGGGAGATCGACGCCCTGGGCGGAGAAATGGGTGTCAACATCGACAAGACGTTTTTGCAGAGCCGGATGCTGAACACCGCCAAGGGACCGGCCGTCCATTCCCTGCGGGCGCAGGCGGACAAGCAGCGGTATCATGAAGAAATGAAGCGTACCATCGAACACACGCCGCTGCTGGATCTGAAACAGGCGGAAGTGGTGGAAATCCTCACGGAAAACGGCCGCGTCACCGGGATCGTGACCAGGACCGGCGCGGTTTATCAGGCACAGACCGTCATCATTGCGACCGGGACATTCCTGGCCGGAAAAATTTTCATCGGGGAATCCTCCTTTGATTCCGGGCCAAACGGTATGGCGGCGTCTGTCGGACTGTCGGACAGCCTGAGGAAGCTGGGGATCCCCCTGCGCCGTTTCAAAACCGGGACCCCGGCGCGGATCGACGCGAAATCCATCGATTTCAGTAAAATGACCGTGCAGCACG
>ODAI014739043.1_pt1 | contig 13479 bp, 6 predicted proteins | sample 1539321 | NCBI WGS metagenome assembly ODAI01 (sample SAMN02144231, study PRJEB22623) | gut metagenome | biome: sheep rumen | host: Ovis aries | place: New Zealand
GAAGAAGAGACCAAGGTCTTCGATGTCGTGGAGCAGATGCCTGAATTCCCCGGCGGCCAGGCTGCCCTGCTGAAATGGATTGGCGATAACATCAAGTATCCCGCCATCGCAGAGGAGAATGGTATTCAGGGACGTGTAGTTTGTACGTTCGTGGTGGAGCGCGACGGTTCAGTGACCGACGTGCAGGGGGCTCGTTCCATTGACCCCTCTCTCGACAAGGAAGCTATCCGTGTGCTGAAGAAGATGCCGAAGTGGATTCCTGGTAAGCAGAATGGTTCGGCCGTGCGTGTGAAGTACACCGTGCCTGTAACCTTCAGACTACAATAATCACAAAGTATGAAAAGAACTCAATTCAACATCATAGTTGGATTAACCCTCTCTTTAGGCTTGTTCCTCGCTTCGTGCGGGGACAAGCCTAAAACCGTTAACTATGACTATGAGGCCGCTGCATCGTTCTTTGCGGCCGACGAGAGCTTCCATCCCATACTGGACGAGGAGCTCGAAGTGTTTATTAAGGTGTTCAACCGCAACCTGCCGAAGAAGGACACGCTGAAGGCACGCTACATGAGTGAGCAGGATGCTGTTGAGATGCTCATGAAGAACGAGACTTGGCTGGCATTCACCACGCGCAAGCTCACCGCCAAGGAGCGCAAGAACCTGCAGGACCGCTCGTTCAGCCCGCGCGAGATGGCTATTGCCTACGATGGTCTGGCTCTTATCGCCAACAACTCTAATCCAGACTCTTGCATCTCCATCAAGGACTTCAAGCGCATTCTGCGAGGCGAGGTGACCAAGTGGAGCGACATCTATCCCGGCTCCAAGCTCGGCGACATCGACGTGGTGTTCGACAATCCGCTGTCCAGTACTGTCCGCTTCTGTGTGGACTCTATTCTGGGGGGCGAGCAGATTACGGCTACCAACATCGGTGCCGTGCTGAAGAGCAGCGAGGTGGTGGACTACGTGGAGCGCACACCGAATGCCATCGGCATCATCGGTTCCAACTGGCTCAACAACAAGCGCGACACAACCAATGTTACTTTTCGTCGTGACATACGTGTCATGGCTGTATCACGTCTCGACACGGCCAACGTACGCAACAGTTTCAAGCCCTATCAGGGTTATCTCTACAATGGAAACTACCCCTTGGTGCGCACCATCTATGCCCTCGTCAACGAGCCGCGTACGGGTGCTCCCACACGCTTTGCCAACTTCTGCAGGCTGCCGCAGGGACAGACCATTATTCTCAGGGCTGCTTTGCTTCCAGTCATTGCCAACCTGAACGTGCGTCAGGTAAATATTGTTAAATAGCATTTGACCTTTGCATAGAAAATTCATCTAATCATCAGATATTGTTTAACCCATAAGATAATTTAAACGGATTATGAAAGCAATTAAATATCTATTTCTTGGAGCACTGACGCTCAGCTTCAGCGCTCCCGTTGCAGCACAGGAAGAGTCGCCTGTGGAGGCCGTGAAGGCTATTCTCAAGAGTAATGCACCTGATAGCGAGAAGCAGATCAAGAGCATCTACAAGAAAAACAAAAAGAATGCCGACGTAGTGGTGGGCATAGGACGCGCCTACTATGAGGCAAAGGATACGGCCAATGCCCGTATCTATGGTGAGTATGGAGCCAAAATGAACTATGGACCTGCCTACATCCTTCTGGGTGACATCACCGCCCTTTCCGATGACGGTGGTGGTGCAGCACGCTACTACGATCAGGCCATCTACTTCGACCCGAAGAATCCCGATGCCTACTATAAGTATGCAAGTGTTTACCGCAAGGTAAGTCCTACTGGTGCAGCAGCCAAGCTTGAGGAGCTGCGCGCACAGCGTCCCGACCTTCCCGTTGACGCACTCAAGGGTCGTATCCTCTATATGGCCAATGAGTTTGAGGATGCCATTGCTGCCTTCGAGAAGGCCGACCGCTCTAAGATGGAAGAGCGCGACCTGCGCAGCTTCGCCATGGCCTACTATCTCACGGGTAAGCACCAACCTTCGTTGCAAGTGGCTGAGTTCGCCCTGCAGAAGTCGCCTCGCGATGCAGGCTTCAACCGTCTGGCCTTCTTCACCAATACCGACCTGAAGAACTACGACCAGGCACTGGTCTATGCCGACCGCCTGTTCAACAAGAGCGACTCAGCTAAGTTCACCTACTTCGACTATTCTTACTATGGCAACGCCCTTAATGGTGCCAAGAAGCACGACGAGGCCATTGCCGCTTATAAGAAGGCTCTGGAGCAGGAGTTCGACTCTAACGACAAACGTGCCGGTGTCGTCAAACAGCTGGCTGATGCCTACAAGGGTATTGATGACTATGATAACGCTTTGAAATACTATGATCAGTATCTCAAGGAAGTTTCTCATGCTTCACTTACCGACTATGCCGACATGGGTCGCCTCTATGTGCAGTATGCCGACAAACTGGAAGGCGATGCCAAGACGGAGAAGCTAAAGAAAGCCGACGAAATCTATGCTGACCTTGCAGTGAAGAACGCAGATGCACTGGAGTACTCGCTGTTCTGGCGCGGTCGTGTGGGCACTATGATGGATCCTGAGGCTACTCAGGGCATGGCTCAGCCTTTCTATGAGCAGCTGGTTGAGATTATCTCTGCCAAGGCTGAGAAGGACAAGTCGGACATTGCCCGTCTGAAGGAGGGTGGCAACTTCCTCATGGTCTACTACCTGAAAATCAAGGATGATGTAGCCAAGTCGAAGGAATTCGCCCAGAAGGTGATTGAGGTTGATCCTGAGAACGAGACTGCCAAACAGATTCTCGCACTCTAAATAAGAAGACTATTGCGACCACGAACGGTGCTTCAGTGCAGTTCGTGGTCGTTTTCTTTTGGGTGATAATGGTACAAAAGATAAGGAGGCTCGCCTTTTGGTGAACCTCCTTCGTTTGATTTGGTTTATGAAGCTAACTTTTCAGATTAGCCTAAGCTAATAGCCTCTGAGGGACAAACGCTTGCGCATGTACCGCACTCTGTGCAGGCATCAGCGTCGATTACGTACTTTTCACCTTCAGAAATTGCCTCTACTGGGCACTCACCTGCACATGTTCCACATGCGATGCAGTCATCTCCAATTACGTATGCCATAATTCTTAATAATAATTTGTTTAGTTAATACTTATTTTTGATGATGCAAAGATACTAACTTTTTTCTTTACAATACCAAGATTTTGGTATTTATTTTGCAATTTATACGGTGTCGAAATAAAAACACGCATAATATAGTTTGTTTTTTCTCGTTATAAATAACAGTGATGAGACGATTTGTTGTAGACATCCTTTTGCTGTTCATGATAGGTGTCATGCCTGTTGTGGGACAACAGCGTAAAGTGCAGAACAAGCCTTATATAGACTTGCGTCCGCTTCATTTTGGTATTTCCATTGGAATGAACATGCAGGATGTTGAGTTCAACAATGTTGGTCCTCAGACCATTGTGATGCCTGAAGGTGGAGAGGTGGATGCCTGTGTGCTGTGTGATGTCGACAATTGGAATCCGGGGTTCAGTGTGGGCGTGCTGGCCGACCTGCGCCTGAGTCAGCATTTTGCATTCCGCTTTACTCCTATGATGCATTTTGGCACGAAGCACTTGGTGTTTCGCAATTTACTGGAGCGCACTGAGTCGGGCAAGGTGGTGGAGGAGACACAGAACCTGAAGAATACGTATATATCGATGCCTCTGAGCCTGAAGTTTTCGGCAGAGCGTTTCAATAACCACCGCCCTTACCTCATAGCAGGAGTGAATCCTATGATTAACCTGGCGGGTAAGGATCAGGACTACATTCAACTGAAACGCTTCGACCTGATGCTGGAAGTGGGACTGGGCTGCGATTTCTATCTGCCTTTTTTCAAACTCATTCCCGAGCTGAAATTCTCGTATGGCCTGCTGAACACGCTTGACGACGGACATGTCTTTGCGCTGACAGATATCCGCAAACGGGTTTATGCACAAAGCGTTTCATCGGCACGCACTAAGATGATAGTGCTTACACTCTACTTCGAGTAGCAGGCATAGCTAAATTACTGATTCCTAAGTTCGCTGGGCCGATGGCCAGTCTTGCTCTTGAACTTGGCCGAGAAATAGTCGGGCGACTCGAAGTTCAGCTGATAGGCAATCTCCTTGATGCTCATGTCGGTGGTGGAGAGCAGCTCCTTGGCACGCTGTAGGCGCAGGTCCTGCTGGTAGACGGCTGGAGAGAGACCCGTGTATTCCTTGAACAGTTTGCGGAAGTTGCTGTAGCTGACTCCCATATCCTCAGCCACCTGCTGAATGGTGAGCGGGCTCTCTAATGACTCACGTATGCGCATCTGGGCTTTACTGATCATGTCGACATGTGCCTGGCTGCGTGTTATCAACTCTATGTTGCGCTCCAGCGAGTACATGCGTCCAACAAGGTGGTTGACGATGCCTGCGAGTAGCTGCTGGGTGTAGGCGGCTTCCTGAAGTGCTGCCTCGTAAGCCTGTTTGTAGAGGCTGATGATTTCAGCCGAGTAGCCTATATGGTAGATGGGCTTTTTGGGCGATAGGAAACCGTGAAGCACACGGTCGTCCATGTTCTGTCCACGGAAACCAATCCAGTAGCTCTCCCATCCCTTTTGCGGGATAGGGTGGTAGGTGTGCCATTCTCCCGGGAAAAGGAGGAACATGTCACCTGCCCTGAGTGTCGTTTCCTTGATGCTTGCGCTACTGAACACCCCTTCGCCCTCAGGGTTGTAGAGGAGCTGGAACTCGTTCAGTGTGCGCCCCTTGCTCAGTTCGAAAAAATATCCGTCGGCATGCCCCTTGGTGGGGTACGACTCAAAAGGCTCAATCTTCTCATGTCCTATAGTCGTCACGGTGAGTCCCCATTTGGAATCACGCTCATTAGCTAACATGTATTTACTCGTCTGCATAGTATTTGTCTCTTTTCAGTGTCGTGTTAGTTATTGTTGTCATTGAATTGTTGACAGGGAATCCATATCCAGAATGTTGACCCCTTGCCTTCGCCCTGGCTGGTCACACCGATGTGGCCTCCGCAGCTGTCGGCTATGTTCTTGCAGATGCTGAGGCCGAGTCCGGTACCCTGAACATAGTCGTTCAGCTTGACAAAGCGCTCGAAGACCATCAGTTGTTTCTCTTTGGGGATGCCGGCACCAGTGTCCTCGCAGTACATGTAGATGCCCTTCTGCAATGGGTCTTTCAGTGTATCGATGCCTGTCATGGCCACCAACTCCTGTTCCTGTATGTAGCGGTAGCCCACTTTGATGTGACCTTGGTGGGTGTATTTCACGGCATTGGTGGTAAAGTTGGTGATGACCTGCTGTAGGCGGCCTTTGTCAAGACGTGTCTTAAACGACTCGTAGGGATTGTCGACAAGGAACTCCACGCCCGGTTCCTGTACGCGCTGCGCCAGTGTCTGGCAGATGTCATTGAAGGCAATGGCAAAGTCAACGTCGCTTGCCTCAATGGCGAGTGTCCCCTGGTTGATGCTGGAGGCCTCGATGATGTCGTTGATGAGGCGAATGAGCATGTCGCAGTTGTTGCGTATGATGCGTATGAACTCCTGCCGCTCGCTTGGCTCATCAATGACCTGCAACAGGTCGCTGAAGCCCACGATGGCATTCAGTGGTGTGCGAATCTCATGGGTCATGTTGGCGAGGAACATACTCTTCAGCCTTCCTGAGTCTTCGGCTCGGCTGGTCTCCCGTTTCAGTCGTTCCTGTGCCTCGATGAGAACCGTCACGTCGCGTACGATTCCGAAATGGCCCTTGGGGTTTCCTGCCTCGTCAAAAGTGGGAATGCCGCTTATGGCCATCCATTGTGGCTTCGTGCTGGCAGGCGTGTGCATGAGGTGAACGGTGATGTTGAAGTTGTTGTCAGTCCCTTTCATCTGGTTGAACAATTCCATTGCGTGTGCTTTCTTCTCATCGTTGTAGATGCTGTCAACAAAATCCTGGAAGGTCATGGTGAAATCGTTGTTGCGTAGTGAGCGGGAGAAATGTATCTGCTGTGTATTTATGTCACTGCGCCATACATACATGTCGCAGTTCTCCAGCAAGTACTGCAGCTCTTCTTCATACTGGTTGATCATAGCATTAGTCTTGTGGAGCTCCTTGTCGTGCAGATACTGCTCCATATACATCTCGCGCTCGTCGGTAATGTCGCGTGCTGTAATAACGTAGAACTGCAGCACGCCCTCGTTGAAAGTGGGGAGTATGCGGAACTCAATGTATTTGTCGAGTCCGGCCTCGTTGTAGTACATGTGCTGGCAGGCATGTACCTGATGGGGATTCTGCGGGTCCAAGTCATCCTTGAAGAGGGGCACCTCGAACATGTTGGTGTTCCGGAAGAAAGCCTCTCCCTCCTTGTCGAACCCGCACAGCAGGCGCATGTTCTTGTTCAGGTCGATGAGCTTGCCGCTCTTGTCGTAGAACGAAATTCCTACGAGGGTCGATTCGAACAGCTTGATGTATTTGTTGGCCAGTTCACTGTCCTTTCGCTCCTGTTCGAACTCTTCGGTCACGTCTTTCACGGTGCTCAGGATATACTTGATCTGTCCCTTCTCGTTTTTCTCAGCAATGGCATGTCCGTGTATGTAGATCCAGTCTTGTTTATCGGTTGTTCCCTTGTTCCACCTGATGTCCATTTCCCAGTTGATGTTCTCTCCCTGCTTTAGTCGCTCCATCTCGGTGGTGAAGGTTGACTGGTCGTCTGGATGGACGTGGCTTGTGAATTCGCTCATGCTCATACCCTCAGTGGGCAGAAGGTGGCCGTGCCTGTTTTCGAAGCGTTCGGTTCGCACGTCGTAGAGTGTCACTACGTAGTTGCCCATGCTGAGTGCCTTGCGCATCATCTGTTCCATGTCCTCGCTGCGGCGCGTTACGTTCTTCAGTCTTCTGATGACAGTCCTGATGAGCAGCCACAGGCCTATGGACAGGAGCATGATGCCAACAGTGACGAAGACCACCATAGGCGACGTGTCGTTATGGACACGCTCTGGGTGGAACCACTTGTCGCGCACGGCATCAAGCAAGCCGTTCTGGTCGAGTCGGGCAAACTGGTCGTCAATGGCATCGATTAGTTCTTTGTCCTTGCTGGCAAAACGTATCTCTCTGACAGGAAGGTCGATGTCGGCCGTCTCTATATGGTCCTGCATGCCGAGTTCCTTGACCTTCCATTTCAGCGGCTCCTCTCCCCAGATGAAGTAGTCGTAGGCTTTGTCTTCAATGCCCGCGATGGCTTCTTTTGGCGAGTGCTCTTCGGTGACGAGCTGTGGCACTTTGCTATGGATGGCTTCCAGGGTGGCTTTGTCGTTTGTCCTGATGACCACCTTGGCGTTTGTCATGTCACCAAGTGTAGGGGCTGCCTTTCCGTCTTTCAGGAAAGCTTGTTTTATTCTGTAGTCGGCGATGATGGAGCGCGAGTCGTAGTAAGGTGCGCCATGGAACCTGCCAATGGGGTCGATGATGAGTTGGCCTTCTCCCTTTTCGAACATGTCGGCTGCCTTGATCCACTCCTTGAGGATGAACGTGTGAGGAATGTTCATCTTTGTGAGGATGAGGTGTAGCACATCGACATTGAATCCCGTCGGCTCGCCATAAGTGTTGTTGAACTCGTATGGCGGCAACTCCCAGTCGCCCATGATGGTGAGCGGGTGTTCCTTGGTGTACCGTTCGTTGAGCTGGGCGGCGGCCTGTAGGGGTAACAGCATGGCAAGGCAACAGGCAGCGAGCCATTTTGCCAGATGGGTAGCGTTCCTCCGATATGTATGATGATAGGTGATGCTCATATATTCTTCTTTCGTTCGATGACGGTAGCCTGACAAGGCATGGTAATCCACACTGTGGTGCCTTTGCCTTCCTCCGAGCTGATGTCGATGGTGCCTCCCATCTGTTCAGCCAGCTCCTTGCAAATGGGGAGTCCGAGGCCAGTACCATTGTTGCTGGATGACGCGAAGTGCTCATAGACGTGGTCAAGGACTTCCTTCGACATGCCGCAGCCTGTATCTTCGATGGCAATCATCAGCTTGTCGGTGATATAGTCGTATCGGGCGCGAACAGTTCCCGATGCAGTGTGTTGTGCTGCATTGGCAGTGACCTGCTCGATAATACGTCCTAAGTTCGTGTCGTCAATGTCTACTACCAGTTGGTTGTAGTGGTTCTCTACCTGATAGGCCACTCCTTCTTTCTGATAGTTGGCCCATCCCATGTGGCAGTAGCCGTCGAAGGTCTGGGCGAAGTCGATGGGATGGCGCTCCATCTCAATCATGTGGGCATCAAGTCGTGAGAGAAACAGGATGTCGTTGATGAGGTTCAGCAGCCGGGCCGAGTTGTCCTTAATCTCCTTGATGAAGAGCGGCTCGTCTTCGGGGGCGTGTTCCATCTCAAACAGTTCCGAGAAGCCTACGACAGCATTGAGCGGCGTACGTATCTCGTAGCTCATGTTTCTGAGGAATGAGTTCTTCAGTCCTTCCACCTCCTGAGCGCGTACCGTCTCTTTTTGGAGCAGGGCATCGGTGTGCTTGAGGTCGCTGATGTCGCGGCACAGTCCGAAGTACTCTTGTACAACATTCTGATTGTTGAACACAGGGATGAAGTGGATTTGCACATAAAGGGGTATTCCCCTGCGCCGCAATGTGGTTTTTACCTCCAGTTCTACTGCTTTTGACTTTCGCGCATCCATGCTGTTGAGCATCTTCATAGCTTGTTTTTTCGACTCTTCGTCGACGAGCGTCATGCAACGTGACTGGGTGAGGGTCAGCTCCACAGTGTTCAGTCCCCTGTAAGTGGTAAGTGTATGGGTGTCGGGTGAGTAGTTGGCCAGCCTGACACCACCCACGCCCAGTACGTAGTTGATGTTGTTCACGTAGTCAGTCACCTCATTGGTGGCTTTCTGCAGCTCCTTGATGCTTTGTCGGATGCGGTGATAAGTGTTAACAGTCTCGTTCAGTAGCCGTCCGGTGCTGTAGATGCAGAGGAGCTTGCCGTCCTTGTCGCGTACAGGGACAAACTGGCATTCGTAGTAGTTGTCAACGAATCCTTTGTTGTGGATTCCATGGACGGGCAACTGGGTGCTGTACTGGTTGTCGAGCTCATCCAGACTGTCAATGCCTAAGATGTCCATTACGTTCATCTTGCGGTTGATGGCATCTTGCAGGGTGAATCCGAATGTTTCTTGCATGCGGTCGTTCATATTGGTCAGATAGCCGTTCTCGTCGTAGTAGGCCATGTCTACCATTACGTTATTGAAGACTGAGGAATAGCGCATCAGCTGCTCCTTAGTCCGTTGCTGCAACTCTTTCTCTTCGGTGATGTCGATTCGGGTGCCGATGATGACCGACGGCTTGCCCTGTTCACTTCTGAGTACCGAAAGCACTATCTGGTAGGTGCGTTCGCCTTCGAGTCCCTCGTCATCGTCTTGGTCAGTCAGTTCCAGCGTAACGGTCTTCTGTTGTTGACTGACGACCTGCTGTATTCCGTTATAGAGGCGTTCGAAGTCGCGGTGATGGTATCGGCGTGCAAACTCCAGGCTGGTGTAGGTGTGCTGTGGCTGTCCGTTACGGTTCATCCAAGTGAAAATCTGTGAGTCGACATTGTAAGTCCAGATACGCACGTGGCAAGCTTGCAGAATCTGTGCCAACCTGTGGGTGCGCTGGTGTGTCAGTACCCTCATGTGCATTTCGCGCTGCCGATAGGTGAGATAGAGCAAGGTGAGTCCTAAGGCGATGAGTGCCACGATGCCCATGAAATACCATACCCAGGATGGGATGCCTGTTTCCTTTCGTTCGGGATAAAACCATTTCGTCTGCAAGTCTTCCAGCTTGCCGTTGGCACGTATCTTGGCGAAGGCCCTGTCTAAGCGATTCAGCAACAGGGTGTCTTTCGAAATGAACTTGTATTCGCCGTGGGGCATGTCAACTGGTGTCAGCTGTAGATTGTCAATGTGGTACATGCGCATGATCCACTTCAGCGATGCCGTGTTCCAAAGAATCTGCCCCTTTCCGTCAGTACTCACTTTCTGCACGGCTTCCTTCATGTCGTCGAAGGGAATGGCATTCTGTCCCCATCCCTTTTCGTTCATCAGGTGGTGGCTGTAGCTACGCACGTGTACGATTACCTCCTGCCTGCCCAAGTCGTTCAAAGAATGAATGGTTACAGGCTGGTTGAGAGGGGTGAGCACACTGTGGGTAAACAGCTGGACAGTGCTCTTTCCGTAATATCCGAAAGAGTTGTGGAAGTGGGCGTACATACCCATTGTGAGATCGGCCACATTGTCGTTCATGTCTTGCAATACATTGCGGCGTGACTTCAGCTTGATGATGTAGGGAATATCAAGTTCGTTCATGAGCCTCCTCACTAAGTCGATGTTGTAGCCGTCTGGCTCCCCTTGTTCGTTCAGGAAGGCATACGGCCACAAGTCCCATGCGTCTTCATAAACCAGTGGGACGTTGTCGGTGAATACTTTTGTATGTTGATGGGGCCGCGTATCTGGAATAGAATCCTGTGCTTGCAAAGAGCTTAACAAGAAAAATGCTGTTGCTAGGGTTCCCCATAACCGATACAAGTATGGTCTCATTGTTTTCTGAAAGGTTAGTTGGTTGCAAAGGTAATGAAATTATTGGAAGAAACACAAGAAAACACTGTTTTTATCCGTTAAACTTTCATATTTTCGCTTTCATATACAACTGAACTCGGAAATAATCGCTATCTTTGCAAAACAAGCTATTATCTAAATTGTGACAAGCTCATGAAGAAATTGTTTTTCTTTCTTTTGGTAACATTCTTTATTTCGTCGATGGAGAACGTGATGGGACAGACATATCAGGCATTATGGAAACAGGTGGGTGATGCAGAGAAGAATGACTTGCCTCAGACCCAGCGCAAGGTGCTTGGCCAGATTGTGAAGAAGGCTGAGCGTGAGGCTCGTTACGGTCATCTGCTGAAAGCACTCCTACTGGATGCCCAGACGGCATCTAACGTGTCACCCGACTCGCTTGCTCCGGCTGTTGAGAAACTGAAATCACTTGAGCAAAGCACCACTAATATACCTTTGAAGGCTGTCTATCAGACCGTCTTGGCATGCGTTTATGAAATGAATAGAAGCCTGGATGACAACTGGCATCAGGTGTCTCAGACCTACAAGCAGCAAGCCGTGTCGCATCCTGCTGAACTGGCTGCCGTGAAGACCTCTGACTATGAGCCTTTCTTGGAAAAAGGTGCTGACAGCCAGCTTTTCGGCAACGACCTTCTGAGCGTCATCGGTTATGAGACGGGACAGTATGAAGCCCTTCATCGCTACTATCTCACCACTCCGAACCGTGTGGCGCAGTTGTTCACGGCTCTGAAAATAATAGAGCAGACAGGTACGTCGGCCGGTTTGGCACGTATAGATTCGCTTATAGAACGTTATGGCAATCTCACCGAGTGCGGCGAGGCAGCTCTTCTGCGCCTGCAAATCATGGAGTCTACGGGCAATCCATCGGCTCAGGAAAAAGTCGCTTTCATCGATCATGCACTAAATCGCTGGGGCGCATGGAAGCGAATGGAGCAGTTGCGCAACAAGCGCAATGAACTGACGGCAAAGTGCTTCTTTGCCACTGTTCCTCAAAGTGTGTGGATTCCACAGCGCGAGCAGCAGATTGCACTGAACAACCTTCGCGGCATTAACGAGCTCACCCTTACAATCTATCGGGCTGATCTTGACGGCAACACACAGCTGAACCCGATGAACGAGCGCGACTACAAGACACTCAAACCGTTGCTCAAGGCTCTGCCGCAGAAAGTGACGCGCAAGTACAGTACTCATTCCGACTATGCTGTCTATTCGGACACAATGATGCTTCCGGCTCTTCCCGCGGGTGTCTACATGCTGGAATTCCAGTCTCTGCCAGCCACGAAAGTGTCGCGTCAGCTCTATTTTGTGAGTGATTTGAGAGTACTCACACAGCCGCAGACTGCAGATAATAAAGTACGTTTTGTAGCGGTCAATGCCACGTCGGGACACCCCGTTCCTGGTGTCTCGTTGCGGCTGACTGAACGTTCCGGTCGACTGGCATCGGGCAGCGTGACCACTGTAGAAACCAATTCCAAAGGCGAATACGAGTTCACTGGTAAGAAGGGCGTCTCCTACGAAGTGTTTGCTGCTACCGAAGAAGACTGTTTCTGTCCCTCGTTCAATACGTATGGATGGTATCTCTATAACGGCGGTTCAGCTAATTCCGAATTTGGCGAGGTCTATACCGACCGTGCCATCTACCGTCCTGGGCAGACCGTCCATGTGGGGGCTATTCTCTACAGGACCGAGAACGGCTTCGAGCATCATGCCGTTGAAGGAAAGACGGTACAGGCAGTGCTTCGTGATGCCAATCGTAAAGTCGTGGCAGAGAAGACACTCGTGACCGATGCTTACGGAACTGTTGCCACCGATTTCCAGCTTCCTTCTTCTGGACTTAACGGCTTTTACCATGTGACGGTAGGCAACTACAGTCGCGATTTGCGTGTGGAAGAGTACAAACGTCCCACGTTCCAGGTAGAGATTCCTAAGCCGGAGCAGGACTACAAAGATGGTGACACGCTTGTGGTCAAGGCAACGGCGCGCAGCTATGCCGGCGTCCCGGTACAGGGCGCGCGTGTCAGCTATCGGGTGGAGCGCCGCCGCGCCTGGTGGTGGGTCTATAGCAATCATTACTGGAACACGTTCGGTGCCGATGCTGCCGGAGACCAAGTCAATCTCTTCGAGAGTTCGGCACTGACAGATGACGAGGGCCACTTTGAGGTAAGAATCCCGCTTACGATGCCGGAGACCTCACGTCCGCTGTTCTACAATTTCGTTGTCGTAGCCGACGTGACCGATGTGGCAGGCGAGACCCATCATGGCGAGTTGTCGCTGCCTTTGGGCAACCGCAAGACTTCTTTGAGTGCCGAGCTGGACGAGAAGGTGCTCATGGAGAGTCAACCCGTCACCACATTCCATCTGCGCAATGCTGCAGGTACTGACCTTGATGCTACTGTCGAATATCGCATCGACGAAGGAAAATGGAATACTACGCCGACCAAACAGCCAGTGAGCCTGCCTTCACTGAAAAGCGGAAAACACATGTTGGAAGCTGTCTGTGCAGGCGATACACTTCGACTGCCGTTCGTGGTATTCTCGTTAGGCGACAAGCGGCCGGCCGCTGAGACCGACGACTGGTTCTATGTGTCGGCTCAGCAATTTCCCGACAGGGCGAAACCCGTCACAGTGCAGGTGGGATCATCAGAGAAAGACGTACACCTTTTCTATACTATAGCAGCCGATGGAAAAGTGATAGAGCAGGGAGCTGCCGACAAGTCCAATGAACTGCTGAACCGTAAATTTACTTATAAAAATGAATACGCCAACGGTCTGGCACTCACATTTGCATGGGTGAAGAACGGAAAAGTCTATCAGCACACCACTACCATTCGCCGTCCCTTGCCCGACAAGCAGCTCCGCATGAAGTGGGAGA
>ODAI011405882.1_pt1 | contig 13478 bp, 6 predicted proteins | sample 1539321 | NCBI WGS metagenome assembly ODAI01 (sample SAMN02144231, study PRJEB22623) | gut metagenome | biome: sheep rumen | host: Ovis aries | place: New Zealand
CAAAAAGCCCTTGGCAAAAGGGCATAAAAAAAGCTGGCGACGTCCTACTCTCGCACGTCCGGGAGACGCACTACCCTCGGCGATGGAGCCCTTGACTTCCGTGTTCGGAATGGGAACGGGTATGACAGCTCCTCCATAGTCACCAGCAAAAGAGGCAAGTTGGGAGTGAAAGAGAGTTGCGACCCACTACGAGACGCGAGTCGTCTCGAGAACCAACAGGGTCAGACTTGATTACCACAGTAGATTGCCACAGTAGGTTTTCCTTGTCATAGCGGCGCGACCCTTTCGATTCGCCGCTTGCCCTCCTTCAAACGCGCGGTGGGCGACGCGGCTGATCAGGCGACAGCACCGATTTGGAAGCTTTATCCTGCAACGTCTCATGCCGAACAGTATATCACAATCTCCCGCTACTGTGGTAATTTACTGTGGCAATCAAGTCTGACCATGTCAATTCGGTCCCGAAGCCGTCAGCGTCTCGCGCCCCGGGCGACTTCCGGTTCCAGCCATCGAACACAGTGCAAGCGCGGCGGTACACGCCGCCCCAAGCCATCTACCGGTCATGAGTCTCTCCTTTTTGTCTTTTTATCAATCTACTTGTTCGTATTGTCAAAGAACGCATCCACTGCCTGACCGTCGAAGCGCACCACGGGACGGATGCCAACGGGTGCATGGACAACGACGCGAACAGGGCGTCCGTCCCTCCACGTGCAGTCGACCTCGACGCCGCCGCGAGCGCAAAGGCCGCGAAACGAGCCGTTCGACGCCCATTCCGCCGGCAGAGCCGGCAACAGATCAATGACAAAGCCACCTTTGCCGTCAGGCTGATGGCTCTGGAGCAGCATTTCCGCAACGGCGGCAGTCGCACCGAAATTGCCATCGATCTGGAACGGCGGATGAACGTCCCAGAGGTTGTTGTAAGTGCGGTCCTTGAGCATGTTTCTCAAAAGGAGCAAGGCTTGGTCGCCATCGCCAAGTCGCGCACGACAGACCATCCGGTGCGCAAGCGCCCATCCTGTCGACTTGTCGCCGCGTTTGTCGAGCGACACCCTGGCGGCAGCCATCCAGTCGGGACGAGACCAATTGATGAGCGAGCCGGGGTACAGGCCCACCAGCTGAGAAATGTGCCGATGCTGCGGCTCGCCGATTTCGCCATAGGCGTTTTCCTCGCGGAACTCCTTGATCTGACCCGACGCGCCGACCTGCACGGGGTCGTAGCGGTCGATCTGCTCGCGGACGCGGGCGACGACAGAGTCGTTCGTGCCAAGCACGGCGGCAAGCCGCAAGAGATCGTTGTTGTTTTCCCAAATCATCTGCTGGTCGAACGCGCAGCCGACGGTGTGGTAATATGGAGGCCTCCTGTCACGCCTGTCCCACTTTCCGGCAGGAGTGGCAATCTGCTCGGGGGAGGCGAAAAATGCGGAAAGCAACTTTCCGTCCTGCTCCTTCACGCAGCGGCTCAAAAAATCCGCCATGCCGTGTACGACCGGCCAGACATAGCGATGCAGTGCCGCCTCGTCGCATGTAAAATCCCACCAGTCGACAAAGAGCTTCGTCGTGAGCCCTCCCGTTCCGGGTCCCGAATGCCCGCCGAGGGGAGCGGATTCGAGCGAGTATGGATAGACCGCCGTCCCGACGCTCCAGATATCCGGCGACTCGTCTGCCGCAGGCTCCGTACCGAGGCCGAGTTTGCGCAGATAGCCGACCGTACCGGCGCGCGTCGCGGGACGGAACGCCGCATTGAACGCGGCATATGCCTCGAAGCACTCCGCAAGATTGCAGGAAAACGTCGGCCAGTAGTTCATCTGCACGTTGATGTTGTGCCAGTAGCCGGATCCCCACGGCGACTTTTCATGGGCAGTCCAGATGCCCTGGAGATTCGCCGGAAGAGTCCCCGGCCGCGACGACGATACGAGCAGGTAGCGTCCGTATTGGAAGAACATCTCTTCGAGATACGCACTCGCCCGTCCGTCTGTCTTCACGGCCCTCTTCAGCGCAACGGTCTCCTGCCCGGCATCCTTGTCCGCACCAGGAAGGTTCAGGGCGACACGATTCATAAGCCCGCTAAAATCGGCGAGGTGCGCCGATCTGACTTGCGTCCAGCCCTTCCGACGCGCCGCCGCGACATGCGTTCGCACATCCGCCGCCACGTCGGGATCGGGACGGTCGATTACCGGCTCGCGGGCGACGCACTTTCCGTCGCAGGCGAACCGCTCCGGCGCCAGACGGTAGTTCGTCCCGCACGAGAAGAAGACAATCGCCTCCTGCGCATCGCGGATTTCAAGCGCGTCGCCATTCGCTTGGACGCTGCCATCCGTCTCGACGGCGACAAGTCCATAGAACTTCACGTCGAACCACTGTAGATGCTGGACGACCTCGATTTCGTTACCCCTTGCGACTGACCGCCCCATGCGCCCGCCCTTCGCGCCGTCGCCGTCAGCGAAGGGGTGCGTAAACGGAATTTCTGCCTTCAAGTCGAACGACAGCGCACCCGGTCGCGATGCCGTACAGCGCAACGCCAGCACTTTGTCGGGATAGGACGCGAAACATTCGCGGACATAATCGACCCCGTCCGCAGAATACGCCACGCGCGAAACGCCCTGTTCCAGATGCAGCGAGCGGACATAGCCGGCCACGTTGGAAGGCGAATGACTGTCTCGGAGAAACTTGATGCGCAGGTCGAGTGCGCTCGTGAGATTGAGCAGACGGTCGCGCGTAAGAAACGAATTTTCCGTAACCTGCAACCGCTCCTCCGGCAGCCCGCCAAAGACACTGACGCCGAACCATCCGTTGCCGATCGGATACGACTCCTGTTCCCAGCCGTCGATCGAGTCCGGTGCCTGACGAGTCGCCCGCATGACATGTTCGCCGGCTGATGCCGCAAGTGCGGCAAGAAGCAGACCGCACAGCGCCGATTTCGCAGGATTCATGATTTTCACCATTTAGCGATTCACGTTTTCAAGCGCCTTCAAGAGTCCTTCTGCGTCCCGCGATACGATAAAAAGCGGCGCGGGCGTGAGAGGAACGGCGATTGCGTCATCCTTGCCGCGCTTAGGCGCGGCGCGACGGTTGCCCATCAAGTCAACAAAACGCGCGTCGTCTGGAAGCAGGAGTTTTAGCACCATCCCCTTCTTCCGTCCCAGCTCTGCCTGACGCTCGTTCGTCCAGACCGCCGCGACGCCATAGTCGCCCTGGCGGAAGACGTAAGCGCGCCAATCGTCCCGCTTGACGTCGCCAAGGAACTTGGGCGACGGCAAGAGATGCCCCAGCGTATTCGGCACCATGTTCCACATGACGGGCGACATCTGCGCATCGGCGACGAGCCGATTCTGCCACGAGTGGCTGTTCATGAGGCGAGGCCAGTACTTGAGGTCCATGATGTAGAGCCGGGCCATCTCCCCCGCCTGGAGAAATTCGCGCCAGCCGAGGTCGAGGGATGCCGTCCATCCGTGCGGATAGAAGTCGGCGAATGCCAAGACGTCCCATTGCGGAATCGAGAACGGCAGGACGTTGAACCCCTCCGAGAACATGATCGGCGTCGTCTCCGGATAGCCGTAATGCGCTAGACGCGAAAGAAGGCGCGCGGCGTTCTCGTCGCGGTCGGCGCGCCCCAAAAACGAGCCGTCGATGGCCCGATAGGTGTGGATGGCGATGAAATCGTAGCGGAAGCCATGCGCATTGGCAACCTCCATGTAGCAGTCAATCGTATCGCGTCCGTGCCAGTCCGGATTATAATTACCGCAGCCGTGCGTTGGGGCGTACATGAGCTTGATGCCTCGCTCGTCGAACGCCCGTTTGAGCCCCTTCCAGCAGGCATACTGGTACGGAAACCAGTCTTCACATGCCTTGAGGCGCTCCTCGTGCGTCTTCGCGTAACGGATAGGCGCCACTTCTGCATCCTCTTCGTTGTAGAATGCCCACCAGTTGTCATCCGGCGCCGCCTTCATCCCGGCCTCGTATGCGGCTTTCTCGATGAACGCGACCTTTTCCGGCACGGCATTCGTCAGTGACTTGGGATGGTACGGCATTCCCGGCTTGCAGAGATCGGGATACATTTCGGGAAGTTCGCCGGAAAGAATATGCAGACGATTGACGATACCGTATTTCCTGCGAAGCTGCGCCTCCGGTGCGTTCGTGTCGGCAAAGCGGCTATTCGACCGCCAATTCGTCGCCATGAAGCCGAGGTCGCGGGAGTATCGGGCGAGTTTCTCGGCGTTCGAGCTTTTCTCGTTCCAGTTGAGCTGCAGGTAGAAGTCCGCCGTCGGGTGCGTGCCGTCAAGCGGCTTTATGACGGCGAAACGCTGGTAGGGGGCGCGATAATGTTTATCTCCCAGCACGAACTCCGATCCCAGCACGAATACGCCCGTACCGAGACGTTCCGAATCGAAGTCGAGCGGAAGAACCTTGTTCTCAGGCAGCTTGAACGCAAACGTCTTGTCATACACAGTTTCATTATAGAAGTTCCGAACCGTGACGCGCGCCGCGCCTTCCACCCCCTCCGCTCCCGAAAGCGCCAGCCGCGCATTGATCGGCGTCCCATAATAGATGATATTCTCCGAACTTGATGTCTCCAACCTCGCCTCAACGACTTGCGGCGGGCAGGGGCTGTCCGCCTTACCACCAACATCTCCGCGTCTCTGCGCCTCTGCGCGAGAACAATCCACCCTTTCAACTCGCACAACATCCACGACCGCCGCCGCGCCGCGTCCGTCCAAAACGACCTTGCAGTCCCCGCATTCCGAGACAAACGGCATCTCGACGAAGTGCCATTCATCGTCCGCGAGCGGCACGACAAGCTTAGCTTCCGAGCCGTCCGTCCTTGTGACGGCATTAAACCTCTTTGCGGCCGGATCGGCTGAAATCGTTACCGTCGCCGTACCCTGCTCGCCAGCCGCGCGCTTCACCCAGGCGGAAAGCATGTGTTCAACGCCCGGCTCGAGCGACATCGGCATGGACTGCAAACATTCATACTTGTCACGCGTCTTGGACCGCCTCATGCGAAGCGCCTTGTCGCCGACCTTCGCCTCATCCGTGATCGACTCCAACGCCTCGCCCGTCGCCGCGACCATATACCACGGCTCGCCGCCCCACCAGTAGTTCCAGCCCGTCAGTTCCTGCTCGAAACTGCCGTTTGCAAGGAAGTTGCCCGTCGGATCGACCGGCACATCCAGCGCATCTATTTCGTTGAAGTCTATGACTCCAGACGGTAGGGCGCGAACTCCGTCCGCGCCGCTCTTTGCCGCCGTCGTGCCGCAAAGGTCGATCATGATGCGGCCCGACGCACCTTCTGTGCGCCAGACGTAATCCGGGATCGGCTTGTTCTGGTCTGTTTGCGGGACGCCCGGGCCGCGCTCAACCGTGCCATCCGGGAACGCGAACTCAATCCGCTCCGTCTCGCTCTTGCGGTTGATGTAGAGACGCGTCCCGTTCTCGACGCCGCTCACGCCGTTCGTGGAGTTGCCGCAGAGATAGAGCCGGAACTCGACGGGCACGGCGGGCGTTTCCCACTCCAGCGCCAGCATCCCGTCGCCCACAGGGGCGAGCGAATACCTTGCCTTTGCGCCCTTGCACGGACGCGACCAGCCCACACGCTTTGCCTTTTCTTCGACACGAAGCGTGGCATTGGAATAACTTTCCATATAGCGGTTGTAGGGCTTCGATCCGTCGAGAACGCGCATCTCCATCCACGCGAGAAATTCGCGTCCGTACGGATCGGATCTCTGCCTGTCGGCCGGCGACGTCGTCTCGCTGCCGCCGCGATAGAAGAGCAACTTCCCGAAGCCGGTCCGCCCGACATGGTGGATGAGTCCGTTGTAGCCGTTCGCCACGACGGACTTGTCGCCGCTCCTGAACTCCGCCCATGTCGTCAGACGCTCCTCCCCAAGAAGTGTCCATCCACCATGAGGATGAAAAGGCCACGTCACCAGCGACACGGGCCGCCGCACAACTTCGTCCGAACGCTCAAACGGCGCGCGAGAAATCGGCAAGGGAGGGAGGGGTGCGCTTGCTGCAACCGCTTCGGACACGATAAATTGCGTCCCTCCCAACACGACCGCCGCAAGAGCGGCAAGACAACTGCGATTCATCTGCGTCACCTAACGAAAATCGACAATCCCGGTGCCTTCTCCGCCCGCAGGAACTGGTCGGGCGTCAGCGCACGGTCGGAAATGCGGAACTCGTCAATAAGGCCTTCGTAACGCATGCCCATTTGCAGAGTGTAGGCACCGAGCCGATAATCGATGACACCGTCGAACGAAGTGTTGCCGCGCTTGGTGTAATCGACATATGTGACGACATCCGTCTTACCGGGGTTTGTCCCGCTCGGCTGGAAGACGGCGGCCACATGATGCCACTTTCCGTCAAGGACGTCATCGCTGGAACAAACAGTCAATCCTTTCCAGACGACATCCCCGGTATTGTTGGTACACATAGTGACATAGAAATTGAACTTTGTAACGGGATCAGCCGACTGGCCGGAACTGTTTACGAAAATAAACTGCCAGATGTTCTGACTCTTGTCATTGCGGTAGTCGCTCAGCAAGGCCGGCTGGGAACTCCAGGCCACCTGCTGACCCGGCGTCGGCTTCATCCAGAACTCAATCGTCCCCGACATGCGCGCCACACCGTCGGCCGTCATAGGCACGGAATAGGTTTCAAAAAGATTGGCGGGAACACCGGGATTGACGCTTCTGCCCCACAGTGCGCAGGCTGGATAGTGGGAATTGCCGGGGAACGAAATCGACTTGTCATTATGCTTTGAAAGGACGGCTCCGTCCTCGCCGTCAAGGACGCGAACGCCGGGAACGTCGCTGGAATATGTCGGCTTTACGCTCCTGTCGCTGTTGGACGCCCAGAACGCGCCGTTGCACAGAGTGCCGTATTCGGCCGCAGCGTTCGGTGTGCCATCGTCGAACTTCACATGCGAAATCGTGGGTCCCGTCGGCACGTTGCGCGCCTTCAGGAACTGCGACGTTGTCAACGCGGCGTTCGAGTAACGCAGCTCGCCGATGGAAACACCGCGAGAGAGATTGGAGAACTTCGCTTCCGCCCCGTTGAAACGTGCGCCAACCGTTAGAGGCCCCGTACCGCTCCGTGGCGCAAAAAGGGCGACGCCCTTGTCCGTGTAGTCAAGATACCAGCGCAACGGGTAATCCTTATTCCCGCTCGGGACTACAAACGCCAAATGGTGCCACTTCCCGTCAGCGAGGTCTCCCGCCCATACCGCGTACTTCGCTGTACCATCGGAATCGTACCATGTCAGGCACACATTCGTGTTAACCCACCCGAGTTCCCATGCAAGGGCATTGTCCGAGGCAGTGATGGTCTTGCAGACAAATGTCTGGCCGCCGGACTTCACGAAGCCCTCGTCTGGGGCGAGGCGAATCGTCAGTTCAAGCGTAAACGTTTCGGAACTCAATTCGCTCGACGTTTCCGAAACCTGCAACGCACCGCCGTCGTTTGATGATCTATCGCCGGAAACCGAAGCTGGAGTAGTGAACTTGATTGCGCCGTCGGCATTCGTGGAGACCGAGGTGGAAAGATAATCACAAATCCGATAGTTAGACGGATAGCCGACAGCCGAAGCCGGCATGTGTGCCGTGTTTTGGGTGTTCGCGGGTTCTCCGTTGTGGATGCCGATGACCGTCGCATCGAGCGTGCCGGGAGTCGCTTTGTTCTGGATGGTCATGCCGTGGGAGACTGAAGTCCCGGCTTCGCCCAGGCCGTCAAAGTCGTACCACACGACCGTCTCGGCCTCAACCGACATTACGCTGCCCGCGAGCGCGGCAACCAGTGCTATTACTGATGTTTTCACTGCATCTTTCCTTTCGTATGTGGTTTTCGGTGATTGTCTTGACTGCACTCAAATACAACAGGCCCAAGGATTCCGGAGGACTGGAGCGGGTCGTCGGCGGACGGGCCGGAACAGCGCATACGCCGATAAATGCGCACGTCTGCAGAATCGGGGAGCGGCTCGCTTTCCCATTTGCGGGAATGGTGCCAATAGCGGAGATTCGAGCGTGTCACGCGATTTGCCGGTTCAAGGAAGCAGTCACCGACAAGTCGGTTGTACCAGTTGTTCGTGTAGTATATCTCAATTTCGTTTTCGCCTTCGCGGACGGCAGATGAAATATCGACCTTCCACGGAGCGCACCACGCGACACCGCAGTCAACGCCGTTCACGTACACATGCGCAAGACCAGTCGGGACATTGCCGAGAGAAAGAGTAAATGTGGAATTGTGAAATGCGGAATTATGAAACCATGAAAATGTCGTTCGGTAGATTGCGGTGCCGGAGAAGTAGCGCAGCGAGGTACTTGCCGCTTCGCCATCCGAGCCGTAGGTCGTCCAGTCGCGCAGCGTTTCCATGACAATCGGCTCGGGCGGGGGCGCGGGGATTCCATCGTGATACGCGAACGACACATTCCATGCTTTGGTGAGAGAGATGCGAGTTGGGAGTTGTGAGTTAGGAGTTGGGAGTTGGGCGTTGGCGGTCGGCGCGAAGACGACGAAACAACTGCCGCCGATGGGCAAATCGAGCCAAATGTTCGATCGTCCACCTTCCAATGCTTGACAGATGGCCGGCTTGCGCGTCACCGCGACGGGATCCCAGATTTCGACCGTGCGTCCTTCACTCGAAGCGTCAAACGGAATGACGCCCCTCCCCTCCCCGGCGACAAAGAACAAATCGACATCGCCTTCTCGTCTATGAATTTTCGTGAACTGCGCGTTGGGCTCCTTCCTGAACCGCCCCCAGTTGTAGTAATTGGTCGTGACATCCACAAACTCGCCGTCATCGACATATTCGCCGCGCTGCAAGAGCGACTGGCAGCGACCGAGGTATTTCACAAACGCACCGGCGTCCTTGTGCCATGTGACGTTGCGGTTGATGTGCGAGCCCGCGAAATACTCGGCCCCCGGAACGCCGAACTTCTTCGGCGAGCAGGTGAACGTGTGCCACACGAGGCGGTTTGCGCCATCCGAAAAGGCGATGTCGGCAAGCGGCTTTAGAAACGCCGGATCGACGGAGTAATGGCGAAGCATGTGGGTGAACGCCTCCATCGAGACAATGCTGTACCCTTCGCGTCGCGCGGCGAGAACGACGCCTCGCTGGAAGAATCGCCCGTTCCTGTTGGCGTGTCCCGCGTCAGCCATCTCGCCACGCTCCCGGAGCGGCCAGAACTCGCCCTGCGGGAAGTCGTTGTGCGCCAGAAGGTCGAGCTGGTCGCAGTCGAGCGGCGCGGCCGCGCCTCCCATGTACCACGGCCCGCCGGACTCGGAGTAAACCTTCAGCCCGTGTGCATGCGCCCACTCGCGCATCGTCGCGTAGAAGTTGTCCTTTATCTTCAGCCAGCTGCCGCCCGTCTTGACGCTGCCCTCGTAGCTGACGGAGTAGATGTGCGTGAAGGTCTTGCCGACAAGATCTGGAACGCGCTTCAATAGCGGCCCGACGGCGCGATCGAGATGCGCGACCACTTCGTCGCGGTTCATCACGTCGGTCTCGTACTCCTTGCCGTCGATGAAGCCATTGAGCGAACCACCGCTCGCAGAAGCGTTCATTGTGAGCGCCAATCCAAGACGCGCACACTCACGGACAGCAAACTCGACAAGGTCGTACCATTCCGGCGATCCCCAGACAAGTTCGGCCTTGGGATTTACGACATGATCATCATCGTCCCAGTAGCCGCGCGAATCGAACATCAAAACGCCACCGAAGCCGAGCACCTTCATCGACTCCAGGTCTGCCGTTATCGTCTCGCGGTCGGCGTGTCCGTTGATCCACCACCAATAACACCACGGCTTCGCCAAGTCCGGCGGATTGACAAACGCACGCCACATGGCCTCCTGCTTCGACAGTCGGGGCTTTTCGCATTTCTCCACAAACGCCCTGATCTGACCCTCAAGCTCTGGGATAAGGCGATGGGGATTGGAATCCGGAATCCAGATGCAGTGCCCAGCAAGACCTTCTTGGGCGTTTGCTGGATACTCAAAGAAATCGCACTTGTTCCCTGCAGCGCGGTAGGCATCGGCAAACGCCTTGTGTGAGGCAATCGGCACGACCTCGTCCTCTGTTGCATGTGTACAGAGGACAGGTGCCATTCCGGACTTGATTTTCAGGACGGGGTTCATCTCCGCGAGACGACCTGCGACATCCATCATGCCCAAAAGACTGGTGTAGCGTCCTCTGTGCGACATGCAGTCGATGGCGGGATCGCCGATAGACGAAATGGAGATTGCGCCAGCCACCCTCTCCGGCGGAAGGTTCACGAGCGTCCAGAGAGTGAGATGTCCGCCGGCGGAACCGCCGCAGATGTATATCTTCTTCGGAGTAAATCCGGTGAGTTCGCGGAAGGCATCGGAAAAGAGCCAATTGGCGGCCTTTACGCAATCGTCGCCGCAGGCAGGCCAACGGTTTGTCGCGGACGCGAGGCGATACTCGATGTTGAAGGCCACGCATCCGAGATCGCGGCAGAAGAAGTCCGCCACGCCGCTCCAGCTGTAGCGGTCGCCTGCACTCCAGCCGCCGCCGTGAATCGCGAGGACGACCGGCGTTTCATCAGAGACCGACTGCGGAAGGTAGAGGTCGCCCAAGCCAAACGTGCCGTTCTCCGGTGCATACGGGATGTCGCGCACGACTGCGCCTGCCGCATTAAGCACAATCGCCGCGAGGATTGTTCCGCACAATATCCTCATTCTCGCCATGCCGCTACTTTCCCTCCGTCACGACGACGGTTTCGATGCCGAGGGCGCGGCCGAGCTTCTTGAGTTCCGCCGCATGGTGGCCGACGCCGAGCGCGAAGTGGTGGGTCGGGCCTTCCATCGACCAGTTCCTGAGGAACGTGCGGACGTCTGGCGGGAACTTGCCGTGGGTGTTCGTGTTGCCTGTCGGGGGGATGGGGCCTGCGAGCGACTCACCCTCGGCCACGATGAACTTGAACGAGCCGTCCGCCTTGAGACCGAGAGACATCATCGTGATCGGTCCCTCCTTGATGTTGAACTCCACGCCCGCGCCGCTCCCCGGCTTGCCGTGGTACTTCTTGAGAGAACGCAGAACCGGCTTTTTCGAGGCGATATTGAGATGGTGCGGCCCGTCGTGCCCCACAAGCACAGTGCCGCGCTCGAAGTCTATCGGATGAAACTCCGCAAAGCTTCCGCCGATGTCAAGTCTGTCGAAGATCATCATCGCGATGCAGTTCTTGAGGTCGAACTCACCGCACATCGGAAAGCCGGCCGCCGTCAGGAGTGAATTGCCGACGATGAAGTTGGTGACGAGCTCGCGCGTCATGGAGCCTTCCTCGCCTTCGTAGTAGTATGCGAAGCCATCGAGGTTGCGCTTGGCGATAAACTTCTCTAAGGCAACCGCGGCCTTAGCCGCAATGTCGAGATCATGGTCGGTGAGCTTTTCGGTCCACGGGTCACTTACCGGATCAGGCGTTTCGAAGAAATCGAGGATGCGCTTCTTCATCGCCTCGACATCCCCGTTCCCCAATTCCCTGTAGAAAGGCATGATCTCGTCTGGCTCACAGAGGGCAACGTGGCAGCCGAACGTGCGCGAAACCGCCGTCGGATCGACCTGCAAGTCATACATCGCCTCAAGGACATGGCCCATAAGACCAATACGCGCACGGCGAAGATCATGCAGCACGTGAGCGACTGCGCACCACTGGTGAACTTCCTCGGCGGCCTTCATATCCCCTTCCAACTGTCCGATGATCACATCGGCGACGGGACGCCCGTAGCGGATGGCAACGCCGGTGAATTCCGGCACGGAGCAAAGATCGTCGTTGTAGAGCTGCTTGTAGATTGTCGCATGCTCGTAGTCGAGGCGCGAATCGGGCTGAAGCGCGACAAGGACGATCGGACACTTCAGTTCGCGCACAAACGGCGCAAAAGTGGAGCTTGTCGCATACGTCACCATGTCCACAAAAAGCAAGTCGAGATCCGCCGCCTTCATCGCCGGAACCAGCGACGCCGCCTTCTCTGGATTGTCCGAGATGCCGAACGAAGTGACCTTGACTTCGTGCGACGAGACGCGCTTCTCGAAGACCGCAGCTTTCTTGAGCATGTCCTCGTAAAGCCCCGGACACTGCTTCCAGTAAGTGTCGAGTCCTACGCTCACGACGCCCACGTTCGCCGTAAGCGGCTTGCGGCGCTCCACACGGGGAACATCCGCGACAACTGTCAGACAACAAATTGCCAATATTTCGAATATGAGTATTTTACGCATCATCATCAGATTCCTTTCACATCGTGCGAACAAATGATAGCACACAGCACAAAGACTTGACAATGCTTCTTTTTGACACACTTGCACTTTCTGACAAAACTATGGTATCATATTGCCGATGAAAAGCACATACAAGTATTTCCCCGTGAACGAGACACAGAAAGAATGGGGTCTGTACGCGACGTGCGCGGGACACAGCGTAACCGAGCCAAACGCGGAATTCCCCTCACCGGCGCATCCCGACCAGTACTTTTTCAGCTGGCAGGTCGGACGCGTCCTGCACGAGTGGCAGATGATATTTATCGAGAAAGGCGGCGGCACGGTCGAATTCCGTCAGCGTCGCTATCGAGCCCGCAGTGGATCGTTGATCATCCTCGCGCCGGAGTGCTGGCACAGGTACAGACCAAATAAGAAGACAGGATGGACCACGCTCTGGATCGGATTTGGGGGAGACCTCGCCTCACGGCTCATAGGCGGCGCGGGATTCAATCCAGAAGGCGAGGTTCTGAATCTGAAGACAGGGCACGCCTTCCATAGACAGCTCCAGAACGATATAACCGCCATTCTTGAAACTGGACATGCGAACGTCTATGCTGCGGCGGCGAGGATTCCAATGCTTGTCGCCTCGCTCATCGAGACTTCGGACCCAGGCGATCCTGACGCCGCAAAGGGAGAGCTTGTACACCGTGCTCAGATGTACATCACCGACCATGCGGCGGAAACAGTGGACTTCGACGCTCTCGCCTCGTCGCTCGGAATCTCATACAGGTCGTTCAGGTACCTCTTCGCGAAGGAGACAGGTGACCCGCCGCTCAAATACCAGCTCGGCATACGTCTCGCCCGCGCAAAGAACCTTCTTGCGTCAAGCAAGATGCCCGTGTCGGAAATCGCCAGGACGCTCGGCTTCAACTCGACATGGTATTTCTCGCGCTTCTTCAGGCAGCAGACTGGCATGCCGCCGATCACCTACCGGAAGAAGCACACCGGGGCATTTAGGGTCAGACCCTTCTGACACAGTATCAGTGACACAGTAGTCCGTCGCGTCCGCAGGGCCTGGCCTTCCCGACCCGGGCGGCAGCTACTGTGTCACTGCCACTGTGTCAGAGGGGTCTGACCCTGAAGACAAAAAAAGCTGGCGACGTCCTACTCTCCCCGCTACGCGGGGTCGTTGCCGACTCTAACCGACTCTAACCGACCCTAACCAACTCTAATTGACCCTATGCGACTCTACTCGACCCTACCCCGCCTCTTCGCC
>ODAI011035426.1_pt1 | contig 13477 bp, 14 predicted proteins | sample 1539321 | NCBI WGS metagenome assembly ODAI01 (sample SAMN02144231, study PRJEB22623) | gut metagenome | biome: sheep rumen | host: Ovis aries | place: New Zealand
ATGCTGAGAAGCTGGATGATATTCGCGGCAAAGTGACGGAGATCGCGTGGGGCAACCAGATCCGTTCCTATTTCCTGCAGCCGTATCAGCTGATCAAGGATCTCAGGACCAATGAGGAGCAGACGAACGCGCAGAAAGTACTGGACGGAGATATCGATCCGTTCATCAATGCTTTCCTCAAGTGGGAAGCGCTTGGTGGAAGGGCGAAAGAAGCTGCAGCAGACGCAACGGCGATCCGATGATCGCGGGACCTGTTTTCGGGCTGCCTTCCTGAAGGAACAGGGAGAGATCAGACGTGGTAATTCCCGTCAGGATTTAGAAAGAGGAATAGATTATGATCAATGTAGCAATTTTAGGATACGGCACAGTCGGAGCGGGCGTCTACAAAGTTCTTCATATGAATCGGGAGAAAATCGCCGAGAGAGTTGGAGAGGAGCTGAATGTCAGATATGTCCTTGATCTCCGTGATTTTCCGGGAGATCCCTGCGAGGATGTGCTGACGCATGATTATAATGATATTTTAAATGATCCGGATGTCGCGATCGTCGTAGAGACGATGGGCGGTCTCAGACCTGCATTTGAGTTTACGAAGAAGGCGATTTGCGCGGGCAAGAGCGTCTGTACCTCCAACAAGGAACTTGTCGCGGAGCACGGTGTTCTTCTTCGCGACCTTGCGAAGGAAAACAATGTCAACTATCTCTTCGAAGCCAGCTGCGGAGGCGGCATTCCGATCATCCACGCGCTGGATTCTTCTCTGACTGCAGATGAGATCGACAGGGTCTCCGGTATTCTGAACGGGACAACGAATTACATCCTGACAGCGATGACGGATAAGGGACAGAGCTTTGAGGAAGCACTCAGGGAAGCCCAGAAGAACGGCTTTGCCGAGCTGCATCCGGAAGCGGATGTAGAGGGCTGGGATGCCTGCAGAAAAATTGCGATCCTTTCCTCCATCGCCTATGGAAGACATATCACATACAGGGAAGTCGCGACCGAAGGAATCACGAATATCGATGCGGTCGATATTGCCTATGCAGGCGCGATGGGGCTGAAGATCAAGCTTCTGGCCATGAGCCGCAATACAGATGACGGCACTTGGGCAATGGTCGCCCCCATGCTTGTTGACGCGGACAACCTTCTCTACAATGTGAACGGTGTCCTGAACGCAGTCTATCTGCACGGCAATGCTGTGGGTGATGTTTACTTCTACGGCAGCGGAGCAGGAAGTCTTCCGACGGCAAGCGCGGTCGCAGGTGATATTGTCTCCTGCGCGCGCCATCTCAGGAAGACCCTGCGGTCAGACTGGACATCAGAGCCGATGAAGATGATTTCTTCTGAAGATGTGAAATTCAGGTATTTTGTCCGTTTCAGCGGAACGGAAGAAGAGGCGAAGAACGTGTTCGGCGGGATCGAGCCGATCCGCGTGGAACAGGCAGAGGGAGAATTCGGCTTTATGACGGGCGAGTTCAGCCGGAAGGAATTTGATGAAAAGGCAGAACTCTCAGGGCGTGTAGTCAAGGCAATCCGCAGGGCTTAATGACCGCCTTTAACAAAAAATATCAGCCCGATGTGCTGACGGTCCCGCCGGATCTTATGTACATCGGGCATTACTTAAGTATACGGACATGACGAAGAGAATGACCTTTGCCGGGTGGAGGAAAGCGAAAATCGTCGTAAGAGTCCGGGAAACCGGCATCAGGCGGTTCATTTGGAGGTAAACGATGCTTATTGTGAAGAAATTCGGCGGAACATCGGTAGGTTCGCCGGAGCGAATTATGAACGTGGCGATCCGCTGCGTTGAGGATTATAAGAAGGGCAATGATGTCGTGGTCGTGCTCTCCGCGATGGGAAAGACCACGGATGATCTGATCTCACTGGCGCATAAAGTGAATCCGAAGCCGCCGAAACGTGAGCTCGATATGCTTCTTGTGACCGGCGAACAGGTCTCGGTGTCCATGATGGCGATGGCGATGGCTTCGCTTGGAGTACGCGCAGTTTCCCTGAATGCTTTCCAGGTGGCTATGCACACCACGAGCCAGTACAGCAATGCTCGCCTTAAAAGGATCGACTGCGACAGGATCAGGCATGAACTGGAAGACCGCAAGATCGTGATCGTTACAGGTTTTCAGGGAGTCAACAAGTACGACGATTACACGACGCTCGGCCGCGGCGGTTCGGATACGACAGCGGTCGCACTGGCTGCAGCGCTGCACGCGGATGCCTGTGAGATTTATACGGATGTTGACGGTGTCTACACATCGGATCCCCGCATTGTCCGCAATGCGAGAAAGCTTCAGGAGATCACTTATGATGAGATGCTGGAGATGGCTTCTCTCGGAGCCGGCGTACTGCACAATCGCTCCGTCGAGATGGCAAAAAAATACGGAGTAACGCTTGTTGTGAGATCGAGTCTGAACTATTCTGAAGGAACGGTAGTCAAGGAGGATGCGAAAGTGGAAAGAATGCTGATCAGCGGTGTCGCTGTAGATAAAAATGCAGACCGTGTCTCTGTAATTGGTCTGAAAGATCAGCCGGGTGTTGCATTCAGGCTGTTTGATATTCTTGCGAAGGCCAATGTCAATGTCGACATGATCCTCCAGTCGATCGGGCGTGACGACACGAAGGACATTTCCTTCACCTGTGACGACGGACAGATGGATGAAGCGATCAAGGCGATCGAGTCGAATCGTGAGCGCCTGAAATATCACAAGATCGATATGAACTCGGATGTCGCTAAAGTCTCGATCGTGGGCGCAGGCATGATGACGAACCCCGGTGTTGCCGCGAAAATGTTCGAAGCCCTTTACAATGAAGGCATCAATATCAATATGATCTCTACATCCGAGATCCGTGTTACGGTCCTCATTTCCGAGAAGGAAGCGGAGCGTGCGGCCAATGCGATCCATGACGCGTTCGGACTTGCGGACTGATGTCATAATTTGTTCATAATTGAATGGGTAGTTTTGGGGGATGGAGTAACAAATCGTTCATAATTAATTGGAAAACTCTTCATACAGAGTTCATAAAAGAACTTTATGATAGACAATGTAAAGAACAGATGGTTCTTTAGTAAAAGCCAATTACCTTTTTCTTTTTCATTATCCGTCGTGAGACGGAACTCCTTCCCTTTAAGAAGAAAAGCCTGCACTGCCATGCAGGCTTTTTCTTTGCGTATTGAGACGGTCACGAGATGCCGACGGACAGAGGAAATCAGGCAAAAAGACCGCTTCATTCCGAAGGACCGATCCGGTTACAAAGTACAAAAAAAGAGCCGGTCCCAAAGGACCGGCTTTCGGCATACTCGTAAGTATAATTATTCGGCAGAAATTGCCTCTGTCGGACATGCAGCAGCGCAGGTTCCGCACTCGATGCACTCATCTGCATTGATTTCGTAATGCTCTTCGCCCTGAGAGATAGCACCTACCGGGCACTCACCTTCGCATGTTCCGCAGCTTACACAATCATCAGAAATTACATATGCCATAGTAGTTACCTCCTTTAAAACAAAAAACATATGTTATATTTAGATAATAAGACTCAATATCCCGGTTAAACAAGACAAACCATGCAAAAAATAAGTGTTTTTTAATATGCATTCTGTTAGCGCTGGCAAACGAAGAGGATTTTCCGCCGGGAAAACAGAGGCTCTCGGGACACCCCGGATCTGATGCCGGAGCCTGTCCGGGATTTCAGGATACGAATTCCAAAGTTCATACCGGGCACTTTACACGGGCTTTCAGGTTGCGGTATAATTTCCAGAACAGATCTTTAGTAATTGAAGATGGACACAGGAGACAGACGTCCATTCATACAGCCATACACTACGCTGCATGGAGGAACTTTATGAAAATTGAAAAAATAAATGACAATCAGATCCGCTGTACGCTTACGATGGCAGATCTCGCGAGCCGGAAGATCAATCTGGGCGAGCTGGCCTACGGCTCTGAGAAGGCCAGAAATCTGTTCCGGGATATGATGACAGAGGCCTATCACAAATTCGGATTCAATGTGGACAATGTGCCGATCATGATCGAGGCAGTTCCGATGAGCTCGGAAGGAATTGTCCTGATCATCACGAAAGTCGAGGATCCTGAAGAGCTCGATACGAGATTTTCAAGATTTACGATGCCCCGTGAGGCGCAGGCGGGCGGAAAGGAACCGGCCGGAGCAGATGATATTCTCGATGCGGTCCATCGGGCGATCGAAAAGCGGAAAAAGAGCGGGAAGCCAAAAGACGCAGAAAAGAAACAGGAAGGGTCCGGTCAGGAAGAAGTACAGGGCAGCAGGGAAAAAGACGCAGACATACCGGAAGAACCCAATGTCGATATTCTGCTGAGCTATGTTTTCTCCCGGATGGATGATGTATTACAGGCGGCAGCGAGCATCGGGAGCTTTTATACCGGAGATAATTCGCTGTATCATATGAAGAACGGAAGCTATGTGCTGACGCTTCACAGGAGTGAACATACACCTGAGGAGTTTAATAAGGTGTGCAATATCATGTCCGAGTATGGGACCGGGCGCAAGGTCACGGCTGCCTCTGAAGCTTATGTCAGAGAACATGAACAGGTCGTGATCAGCGGCAACGCGCTGCAGGAGCTGTCCCGGGTAATGAGTGACGGGAAGGACGATTGATTTGAAAATATGAAAAAATGCTCCCCTCCGAACGGGAAGGTCTCATAAAGACCTTGCTGCGGAGGGGAGCATTCTTTTGCCGGCTGCCGCGAACAGGGAGCGTTCGCGGTCCGGTTTCTGTTCATGTCAGTATTTCAGTATGGTCAGGATTCGGACGCACTGTCCTCATCCGGGTGGGCTGCCAGATAATCGTTGATCTCCTTTTCTATGCGATCAGGATCCACGCCATGCACCCATGCGGCCTCCTCAAGTGTTTCGCCCTGTGAAGCAGGGCACCCGAGACAATGCATTCCCATCGCATAAAAGACTGGAGCGACATTCAGATTGATCGACAGGATCTCGCCGATCGTCATATCTTTTGTTACCTGTACCATGTGAACCTCCTTGTTTCTGCCACTGATGCGGGCTGCATGACAGCCGCCTTCCCTTTTGTTTCGCGGGAAGCGGAGATATTATATAACGGAATTCGCACGGTCCGCAAGTGGAAACGCCTTCGAGAACAGTGGTATTTTTTTCGGAACTTTCTGGATTTCATAGCAGAAAGCAACGAACCTTCAAGGAATCCGTTGACGGATCGAATTTCGGAACAGATAATGCGGATTATAAGAAGGCCTTCTTTGATGGGCATTATTTTGCCGGCCCATACTGTGAAAACACTCGAAATACGGCAGCCGGGACCTGCAGATTTCCGTTATGACCGGAAATGAGCAGCTCCGGTGAAGAGAAAAGGAGGGGGTGCGGGAAATAATTATTTTCATATAATGTACGGAAATATAGCTTCCGGAAATCAGCGAAAATAGAATAAGATCAGCATTCACGGAATTCGAGGTACTTGTCGTGCTCACCGGGATGCTGATCTCTTTTGTATGTCTTCTTATTCTTTTGCATCAGTTAAAAGTTTACGAAAAGCCCTTTGGATGTTACAATGTGACGCAAGGGTCTTGTGACAGGTGCCCTTTTACTTTATTTTTTCTCCTGTACGGTGCCCGGGCAGCGGCGGAGGTCGTCATATATGAGGAATAAAAATATGAGGAAGAGCAATACGAGAAAGAGGAATATGAGGAAGAGGCAAAAGCAGGATCCGGTCCGGATCGTCCTGCTGCTAGCAGCTGCCGTTGCTCTGATCGGGATCATCTCCTTCGCTGCCGGAAGATTTATTCCTACCTCGTCTAAAAGAGATCCGAAAGAGTACTTCGGTATCGAGGGCAGGGATGAGGTCGGCGTGGTCGTGAACGGCCATGTCTTTGAGACGCCGGGGATCACGCTGAACGAAGAAATCTATCTGCCGATCGACGAAGTCAGTAAGTATTTAAATCCCGGCTTTTTTTATTCCGAAAATGAAAACATGTTCATCATCACGACCCCCGTCGAAAAGATCGCGGTCTCGGTGGCGGATTCGGCGGAGCAGAATCTTTTCGTTTCCCGGGATGGTAAAAATTACATATCCTACAATTATTTATATCAGTATACGGATATGGATGGGGATGTGGTCCTTGGCGACACGGACCGCATCGTGATCCGCACAGTCTTTGATTACGACATGAGAACTGTCGGAGAAAAGGCGGTCGTCCGTGAGAGACCCACGATCCGCGGTCTGGTCCTTGAAAAACCGGAAGCGGGAACGCAGGTCAGTATTCTGGAATCGGACGGCTCCATGGATGCGGGTACCTGGACCCGCGTTACAACACCGACCGGCTATACAGGGTATATAGAAAACAAATACCTTGAGGGAGATATGATCCATGTGACAGAAGACCGGGTACGGCCCGAGCTTATTTATACGCACATTCTCCGTGAAGACAAGATCAATATGGTCTTCCACCAGACAGATAATCAGGCCTCCAACAATATGCTTGCACAGTCGCTCGAAGGGGTCAGCGGTGTGAATGTCATCGCTCCCACCTGGTTCTACCTGGAATCACCCGAAGGAGATATGTCTTCCGTCGCAAGTGACACCTATGTGGCAACAGCGCACAGCAGGGGGCTTTCAGTCTGGACTGTCGCAAATGATTTTGACGGCGCAGTCAATTCATCGAAGGATACATTTTCTGCTCTGTCGACTTATGCCGGACGTTCCAAAATAATCGATACGATCGTATCCGAGACTGTCCGTGTCGGGGCAGACGGGATCAATATCGATTTTGAGAAGGTAAATGCGGACTGCGCTCCTTATTTTCAGGAGTTCATTCGTGAGCTTTCAGTCTCCTGCAGGACGCAGGGCCTTGTCCTCTCGATCGACGCCTATGTCCCGACCTACACAAAATATTTAGGAAGGGCAGAGCTCGCAAGGACAGCGGATTATATAGTATGCATGTGCTATGACGAGCACACGAGCGGGTCTGAGACTGCCGGCTCGGTCTCTTCCCTCCCATTCGTTCAGAAGGGGATCCGGGACACGCTGAAAGAGGTGCCGCCGGAGCAGACGGTCATTGCGCTTCCCTTCTTCACACGGCTCTGGAAGGTCAATGAAAATGCTGCCCCCACAAGCTCCGCAATGGGGATGGGAGAAGCGGCGGCCTGGCTTTCTGAAAATGCGGCCAATGTGGTCTGGGACGAGGAGACCGGCCAGAATTACGCGGAGGCAAAAGGAGTCGACGGGACATCTAAAATATGGATCGAAGATGCGCAGTCAATTAGTGAGAAGATGAAAGAAGTGATGGCGGCGGGTTGTGCCGGCGTGGCGGAGTGGAAACTGGGCCTTGAGACGCAGGACATCTGGCAGGTCATCTCGGATCATCTTGCCGAAGGATAACTTCCGGCCGGCGGTCAGAGATCTTCCCTTTTTAAAAGTGAATCTGTGAATGACCTTTGAAAGGTGGTACAATTAGCTTGCAGCGATTTGATGGGAAAACGGAATATATTGTATTGGATCCGGATTCACCCGATCCGGGCGTGATCAGGCGGGCCGGGGAGATCATACGGGCGGGAGGCCTTGTGGCATTCCCCACAGAGACGGTCTACGGCCTCGGCGGAGATGCCCTGAACCCGGAAGCCTCAGAAAAGATATATGCCGCCAAGGGCAGACCTTCGGATAACCCGCTGATCGTGCATATAGCAGACATGGAGCATCTCATCCCGATTGTTCGCGAGCTGCCGGAAAAGGCAGTTATGCTGGCAGAGATCTGGTGGCCGGGCCCGCTCACGATGATCTTCAACAAGACAGATCTGGTTCCTGATGAGACGAGCGGCGGCCTTCCGACGGTCGCTGTGAGGATGCCGAATCATCCGGCAGCGCTGGCCCTGATCCGGGCAGCAGGAGGATATATCGCGGCTCCATCGGCCAATACATCCGGACGGCCGAGCCCGACCAACGCACAGCACGTCGCGGAGGATCTCAGCGGGAAAATTGACATGATCCTCGATTCGGGGCCTGTTCGGATCGGTCTGGAATCGACGATCGTTGATTTCACCGAAGAGGTGCCGGTCCTCCTTAGACCGGGGTACATTAATATTGAGATGCTCAGAAAGACACTCGGGGAGGTCCGGGTGGATCCCGGAATCCTGGATGGAGCAGCCGGGAAGGGAGTGCGGCCGAAGGCTCCCGGGATGCGTTACCGTCATTATGCTCCGAAGGCAGCCCTGACCATCGTGGAGGGGCCTCGGGAGAGAGTGACGGAGAGGATCAATGAGCTGGCTGCGAAGGCAATTGGCGAAGGGAAGAAAGTCGGGGTCATTGCAGCGGACGATACCGCATCCTGCTATCACGCGTCCATCGTGAAGGACATCGGGGACAGGAATACGGACAAGGAGATCGCGCAGCATCTATTCTCTGTTCTCCGTGAGTTCGATGCGGAGAATGTGGACGTTATTTATTCGGAATCATTTGATACCCCGCGCATGGGGCAGGCGATCATGAACCGCCTGCTGAAGGCAGCGGGACATAAAGTACTGTCTGTTCTTTAAGGAGCAGCACGCAGCGTGAACTGCGGCAGGTGACAGGGTTCGCATCCCCGAAGGAGTAAGATGCTTCGCATCCTGAACGATGCGGCAGGAAGGGCTGGGACAGCACAGGCATTCGACAGTTTCAGTCAGACATGATTCAGGTCTCGCGAGCAGGACTTGGAGTTTACATAAGGAGGTACAACATGGGAAAAGTTTTTATTATGGAACATCCGCTCATTCAGCACAAAATCGGAATTATCCGCAATTCCGAGACAGGCACGAAGGATTTCCGCGAGATGGTCGGGGAAATCGCGACGCTTGAATGCTACGAGGCAACGAGAGATCTTGAACTTGAGGAGTATCCGGTAACGACACCTATGGGGGATACCACCTGTAAGCGGCTCAGCGGCAAAAAGCTTGCGATCATTCCGATTCTTCGCGCAGGTCTCGGCATGGTCCCGGGAATGCAGACCCTGCTTCCCGCGGCAAAAGTCGGACACATCGGTCTCTACCGTGATCCTGAAACGCTTGCCCCGATCGAATACTACTGCAAGCTTCCGGCAGATATTGAGGAGAGAGACGTGTTCGTCGTCGATCCGATGCTTGCGACCGGCGGATCCGCAGTCGACGCGATCAATCAGCTGAAGAAGCACGGCTGCCAGAATATCCGGTTCCTGTGCATTATCGCAGCTCCTGAAGGACTCAAGGCGCTCACGGAAGCGCATCCGGATGTAGACGTCTATGTGGGCGCACTGGATGATCATCTCAATGAGATCGGCTATATTGTTCCGGGACTCGGCGATGCCGGCGACAGGATCTTCGGTACAAAGTAAAGAGTGTCTGTAAGTTCATTCGGATAGGAACATGTATTTACAGAAGAAAAAAAGCGTCCGGAGGAGTGCAGACGTGCGCAGCGGAAGGTGCTTACGCGCAGCGCACGTCGCAGCAGGAAGGCTGAGGCGTTCTTGAATGAGGAGGTGCCGGTATGAGTGAAAAGCGCTCGGACTACCTGACATGGGATGAGTACTTTATGGGAGTCGCATTTTTAAGCGGAATGCGGTCCAAGGATCCGAATACGCAGGTCGGTGCCTGCATCGTGAGCGATGACAACAAGATCCTGTCCATGGGATATAACGGCTTTCCGAAAGGCTGCTCAGATGACGATTTCCCATGGAACAGAGATGCGGAGGATCCGCTCTGCAGCAAGTATTTTTATTCGACGCACAGCGAGCTGAACGCGATCCTGAATTATCGTGGCGGCAGTCTGGAGGGTGCGAAATTGTACGTTTCCCTCTTCCCGTGCAACGAGTGCGCGAAGGCGATCATTCAGGCCGGGATCCGTACAGTCATTTATGACAGTGATAAATACGCGGATACACCGTCCGTGATCGCGTCCAAAAGGATGTTTGACGCGGCGGGCGTGCGGTATTATAAATACAACCGGACGAACCGCGAAATGAAAATAAATCTATAAGAGAGCAGAGGATTTGGTTATGGCAGGAGACAAAAAGCTGGTTGAAGCAATCACCGCACGGGATGTGGATTTCGCGCAGTGGTACACAGACGTTGTTAAGAAGGCTGAGCTGACGGGATATACGTCCGTCAAAGGGTGCATGGTCTTCAAGCCGGCAGGCTATGCAATCTGGGAAAATATCAGGTCGGAACTCGACCGCAGATTTAAGGAGACGGGCGTGGAAAATGTATATCTGCCCATGTTCATCCCGGAGAGTCTCCTCCAGAAAGAAAAGGATCATGTAGAGGGATTTGCACCGGAAGTCGCCTGGGTCACCCACGGCGGGCTCAACGTGCTCCAGGAGCGCATGTGCGTGCGTCCGACGTCCGAGACGCTCTTCTGCGATCTCTACAAGAAAGATATCCAGTCCTACAGGGATCTGCCGAAGCTCTATAATCAGTGGTGCTCTGTTGTCCGCTGGGAGAAGACGACCCGTCCGTTCCTGAGATCCAGAGAGTTCCTGTGGCAGGAAGGTCATACAGCACATGCGACGGCCGAAGAGGCGGAGGAGAGAACGATCCTCATGCTGAATGTATACGCGGATTTCCTTGAGGAAGTCCTTGCGATCCCGGTCATCAGGGGGAAGAAGACCGACAAGGAAAAATTCGCCGGTGCAGAGTCGACGTATACGATCGAATCCCTGATGCATGACGGGAAAGCGCTGCAGTCCGGGCCCAGCCACAATTTCGGAGACGGATTTGCCAAAGCGTTCGGAATTCAGTTCACGGATAAGGACAATACCCTCAAGTACGTCCATCAGACATCCTGGGGAATGACGACCCGTCTCATAGGCGCGGTCATCATGGTCCACGGGGATGACGAAGGTCTTGTCCTTCCGCCGAAGATCGCTCCGACACAGTGTGTTGTCATCCCGATCCGCCAGAAGGCTGAGGGAGTCCTCGACTGTGCACAGGAAATCTGTGCCGAACTGAAACGTGCAGGGATCCGGACGAAGCTTGATGATTCCGACCGTTCACCGGGATGGAAATTCGCGGATCAGGAGATGCGCGGCTTCCCGCTCCGCGTGGAGATCGGCCCGAAGGATATCGAGCGCGGCGAGTGTGTGCTTGTCCGCAGAGATACGAGGGAGAAGCTCCAGGTGAAGATCGGGGAAGTGGCGGAGAAAGCTGCCGCTCTGCTTGAGACGATCCACAGGGATATGTATGAGCGGGCGCTGGCTTTCCGCAAGGCGCACACCTACGATGCCGCTGACTACGAGGAATTCAAGAAGACGGCGGATGAGAAACCGGGCTTTATCCGCGCTTACTGGTGCGGTGAGGAGTCCTGTGAGGATAAAATAAAAGAGGATACGACCTGCACGTCGAGATGCGTGCCGTTCGGTGAAGAGGGGGAAGCGCCGGAGGGTACAGTCTGTGTATGCTGCGGTAAGAAGGCAAAACGGCTCGTTTACTGGGGAAAGGCCTATTGATCAGAGAAAGAGCTGAACCGGGCTGATCCGGGCTGGAGTTCTCTGCAGTGGAACAGTCTGCGCTCCGCAGGGCGATCCGGTAAAGTGTGAATTATATGAGGGACGTACTGAGGCTTACTGAGCTTCGGTACGTTTCCTTTACGTTCTGCAGGGTATTGAGAGCAGGATGCTTCATTTAAAGGAAACGAGGAATTATATATTGAAACTTCATCTTCCGCCAAAGGTAAAAATGATACTCGGCATTTTGTCGGAAAACGGATATGAGGCCTATGTGGTCGGCGGCTGCGTCAGGGATTCCATCCTTGCGAGGGAGCCGTCTGACTGGGATATTACGACATCCGCGAAACCGGAGGATGTTTGCCGGATCTTCCATCGGACTGTCAGGACCGGCCTGAAGCACGGAACAGTCACGGTGCTGATCGGCGATGAGCAGTTCGAGATCACGACCTATCGGGGAATGGATCAGCTCTCTTCTGAGAATGCTCCGGACCTTCGGCAGGATCTTCTCCACAGGGATTTCACGATCAATGCAATGGCTTACAATGACAGGGAAGGACTTGTCGATATCGTGGATGGGATGAGGGATCTGCAGAGAAAGGTCATCCGATGTGTGGGAGAACCGGATGATCGGTTTGATGAGGATCCGCTGAGAATCCTCCGCGCTTTTCGGTTTGCCGCCGAGACAGGGTTCGCTATTGAGCGGAGTACAGCTGATCGGATCCCTTACTTTGCGGAGAGGCTTCAAAATGTGAGCGGAGAGCGGATCCGGGATGAACTTGTGAAGATCCTTGTCTCCCGGAATCCGGAATACTGGATGGATCTTTATAAAGCCGGGATCACTGCTTCTGTCATGCCGGAATTCGATCTGTGTATGGAAACTCCGCAGAACACTCCGCATCATTTCTATGATGTCGGGACACATACGGTAAAGACGCTCATGGCAGTCGAGCCGGACAGGATCCTGCGGCTTACGATGCTCATGCACGATTTCGGGAAACCGGCCGTGCGTTTCCACGACAGTCTGGGGAGAGATCATTTCAAAGGGCATGCTGCGAAAAGTGCAGAAATCGCCTGCGATATTATGAAGCGGCTCCGCTTTGACAAAGATACTATCAATAAGGTGAGCAAGCTCATCTATTATCACGATTACAGACCGGAACCCGAACCCAAAGCGGTCCGGAGGGCGGCTTATCTCATCGGTCCGGAGCTCTTTCCCCTTTATATTAAGGTCCAGTGGGCGGATAACTGCGGGAAGAGCCTCTACAGGCGAAGGGAAAAACAGGAGCGGGTATCCCGGGTCGCCCGGGTCTACCAGGAGATCATGGCGGAGAACCCGTGTCTCAGCCGAAAGGAACTGGCGATAAACGGGGAGGATCTCAGGGCGATCGGGATCCGCGGAAGAGAGATGGGGGATATTCTCGAATCGGCGCTCCTCATGGTCCTTGACACGCCGGAGCTCAATGACCGGGAAATTCTTTTACAGTACGCTGCAGAAGTGCATGCGAGATCAGAGAAGAATCAGCAGGGTAGACCGGAGAAGAAAGAAGGAAAGGACATTTGACACACAAAAAAGTGAAGGAGACGAGGGGAAATGCCCGGAATCGTTCTGCATGAACCTGAAATACCCGCGAATACGGGAAATATCGGCCGTACCTGTGTGGCGACAGGGGCTTCTCTGCATCTGATCGAGCCGTTAGGCTTTCAGCTCACGGAGCGGAATCTGAAGCGCGCCGGGATGGACTACTGGAAACGGCTGGATGTGACCCGGTACATAAATTACAGAGAATTCATGGAACGTCATAAAGGTGCGACGGTATGGTATGCGACGACAAAAGCGCGCCGCGTATATACGGATGTCAAATTCGGAATGGATGACTTTGTCATGTTCGGCGCTGAAAGCTGCGGTATCCCGGAGGAGATCCTGCATGCGAATGCAGAACACTGCATAAGGATCCCGATGCTGCCCGGGGAGAGATCGCTCAACCTGTCGAATTCTGTGGCCATTGTTCTTTACGAAA
>ODAI011670980.1_pt1 | contig 13476 bp, 10 predicted proteins | sample 1539321 | NCBI WGS metagenome assembly ODAI01 (sample SAMN02144231, study PRJEB22623) | gut metagenome | biome: sheep rumen | host: Ovis aries | place: New Zealand
AGTCGGCGATACCATGGGTAAATATCATCCTCATGGTGACAGTTCTATTTATGGTTCTTTGGTAAATATGGCTCAGCCATGGTCCATGAGGTATTGTCTTGTTGATGGTCATGGTAACTTTGGTTCTGTGGACGGTGATGGCGCAGCTGCCATGCGATATACTGAGGCAAGACTTACTAAGATTTCCATGGAAATGACTGCAGATATCGGAAAAGATACTGTAGATTTTGTACCAAACTTTGATGAAACTGAAAAAGAGCCTGTAGTACTTCCAAGCCGTTACCCAAATCTTCTTGTAAACGGAACTACCGGTATTGCTGTAGGTATGGCAACCAATATTCCTCCTCATAACCTTAGAGAGGTAATAAGGGCTGTAGTCAAGATGATCGACAACAAGATTCTTGAAGACAGGGATACCGAAGTTGAAGAAATACTTGAAATAATAAAGGCACCTGATTTCCCAACCGGAGGAATTATTCTTGGTACAAGGGGTGCAGAGGAAGCCTATAGAACAGGAAGAGGAAAAGTAGTTGTAAGAGCGGTTACAGATATCGAGCCTATGCAGAATGGTAAAAACCGCATAGTTGTAACTGAACTTCCTTATCTTGTAAATAAGGCTAACATGATCTCAAAGATAGCTGAACTTGTTAAGCTAAAGAAACTTGACGGAATAACAGCCCTTAGAGATGAATCTGACAGAGAAGGTATGAGAGTAGTAATTGAGCTTAGGAGTGATGTTAATCCTAATATAATGCTCAATAAGCTTTATAAACATACCCAGATGCAGGATTCCTTTGGAATCATCATGCTGGCCCTTGTTAACAATCAGCCTAAGATAATGAGTATCACAGAGATGCTGACTCATTATATTAAGCATCAGGAAGAGGTTGTAACAAGAAGAACAAAATATGATCTAAACAAAGCAGAAGAAAGAAATCATATATTAGAGGGATTGCTCATTGCCCTTGATAATATTGATGAAGTTATAAAAATCATCAGAGGAAGTGAGTCTGTTGCTGTTGCTAAGGAACAGCTCATGAGTCGCTTTGGTCTTTCAGATGTTCAGGCACAGGCTATCGTAGATATGAGACTTCGTACTCTCACAGGTTTGGAGAGAGAAAAGCTTGAACAGGAACATGCAGAACTCTTAAAGAGGATTGAAGAACTGAAAGCAATTCTTGCAGATAAAAAAGTACTTCTTGGAGTAATAAAGACTGAGATAACAGAAATTTCTGATAAGTACGGTGATGACAGAAAGTCTCAGATTGGACATGACGATTCAGATATAGATACTGAAGATCTGATTCCTAATGTTAATACTGTGATAGCAATGACTGATCTTGGATATATTAAGAGAATGTCAATTGATAATTTCAAATCACAAAACCGTGGTGGTAAGGGAATCAAGGGAATTACCACAATCGAAAATGATTTTGTAGAAGATATCCTTATGACTACAACCCATAACTATGTTATGTTCTTTACCAACACAGGAAGGGTATACAGACTTAAGGCATATCAGATTCCTGAAGCTTCAAGAACATCACGTGGAATGGCTATAGTTAATCTTCTTCAGCTCTCTCCCGGTGAAAAGATTTCAGCCATGATCCCTGTAACAGGATTTGAGGATGAGGAAAAGAGTCTTTTCATGGTAACCAGAAAGGGTACTGTTAAGAAGACACCGATAACAGACTTCTCAAATGTAAGAAAAACAGGACTTGTTGCTATTAATCTTCGTGATGATGATGAGCTTATTGAAGTAAAGACAGTTAAAAAAGGCTCAGAGTTATTTTTGGTTACAAAGAACGGAATGTGCATCCATTTTGACGAGTCAGATGTCCGTTCCACAGGTAGATCATCCATCGGTGTCAGAGGAATGATGCTTGATGATACTGATGAAATTGTGGGAATGCAGATAGACAGTCAGGGTGATTCTCTGCTTATCGTCTCAGAAAATGGTTACGGAAAGAGAACAACTCTTTCAGAATTCCACAATCAGTTCAGAGGTGGAAAAGGCGTTAAGTGCTATAAAATAACTGAGAAGACAGGAAACGTAGTAGGCGTAAAGGCTGTTAACGATGATAATGAGATCATGATGATCACAAATGCAGGAATCATTATTCAGCTTCGAATGAGTGAAATTTCTGTGCATGGCAGAGTAACTTCCGGTGTTAAGATGATCAATCTCGATAAAGGTGTTACTGTAGCTAAAATAGCCAAGGTCAGAGAAAAAATATCTGATGGCGAAAAGGAAATCGATAATATAGATGATATCGAGGAATTCACAGAAGATACTACTGGTGCTAAAGCTGAAGATGATTTGGACAATGATTCAGAAGAGTAATAAGTTCATGCAGATGTATGGTGGATGAGGGGCCTATGAACATAGGATTACTTGTAACGGAATTAAGTGATAGTGAAGTAAAAAAGATATGTATTGGTGCAACAAAAGCAGCTAGAGATAGAGAAGTAACTCTTGTCATCATGCCTGGAAAATATCTGGCTAATGATAAAGCTTATGATAATGAACCATATGCTTATCAATACAATGCTGTTTTTGATTATGCCAAAGATGCTGATTTTGATGCTCTTATCATTGATATTGAACGTATTGGATCAAAAACAACTATTCTGAAAAGGGACTCATTTTTAAAGAAATTTGAGAATATTCCGATTCTCACTTTGTCAGAATATGAGGGATATACTTCGGTAAATAATATAACAGATGAGAGTTATTCATTTGAACAGCTTGGATATGAGGCTGTGTGTGACGCAATCTTTTTTGCAAAAAATCAGGTACTTCCTCCCGCTTCTTCTCATCAGAATTTTTCTTTTGAAGAAAAGTCAGGGGAATATTCGTTATCAATTCTTCAGACAATGAGTAATCTGCTCTTTCATAGAAAGTATGATAACAATAATTCTTTCAACGTATTCACAGGGGCTGCTTTAAGTCACGGAGTAAAAAACAGCGGAGTTCTCTTATACGAAAAAAAGGAAAAAAATACAATAAAGTATCCTTGGAAAAGACCTGATCATATCAGCATGATAAGTGCTGTAATTGGTGGAAAAGAACTTGAATCCAATGAATGTGCTGTGTCTCTATCTACGGAAAAAATAGTATCTACTTTCTCACAGGGAGACTCCAAAGTATTTATCTTAGGTTCTCTTTTTGTGGAAGAATATCAGATAGGTCTTTTATTACTGGAATTTCTTCCTGCTTTTCTAGTAGAGTATTGTTTTGATAATGTGATCAATCTTATTACTGGAGCAGCGAGACTTTCTTATCTGGAAAATGAACTGAGTAAAACTACTGAGGAATTGTATGCAGTTCAGGAGGAACTGGCAAGGGATGATTCTGTTCTTGATCACATAGGCGATCAGGATTATCTGACAGGTGGTCTCAACAGACGGGGATTCTTCGCAAAAGCATATGACCTTTTAAAAGAAAATTTCATTCCCGGTAAGAATGCGGTTGTAGCCTATATTTATATGGAATCCCTAAAGGGAATAAATGATATGTTTGGTCACGAAGAAGGTGACAGGGCAGTAAAGAAGGTATTTAAGATACTTGAAGAGGTTTTTGGAGAAGGCATCTACGGCAGGATAAGGGGAGATGAATTTGCAGTAATATTCATTTCTGATGATGTGGATGAAGCCGAGAACTTAAGAGAGAGAATGTCTGAACAAAATGCCAGACTTTTAAATGAAGCAAACAGATATATCAATCATTTGCAATATTCAATTTGTGAATTCAGTTATGAAGATAATCTTTCTCTCAGAGAGATGCTAAAGGAAACTGATGAGAATCTTAAGAGAATAAAAGGAAACCTTTGAGAATGGGTAAAAAACTGGTATCGTGGAATGTAAATGGACTTAGAGCATGTACTTCTAAGGGGTGTTTTCAGGAATTTCTTGATAAAACAGATCCTGATGTTATTTGTCTTCAAGAGACAAAGCTTCAGGAAGGGCAGATTGATCTTGAACTTCCAGGATATGAACAATACTGGAATTATGCAGAAAAAAAGGGTTATTCAGGAACAGCTATTTTTACAAAAGAAAAACCTTTATCTGTTTCATACGGACTTGGAATAGAAGAGCATGATCATGAGGGAAGAGTAATTACTCTGGAATATCAGGATTATTATCTGGTTACAGTATATGTACCAAATGCAAAAGATGATTTATCAAGACTTGAGTACAGACAGGTCTGGGAAGATGATTTTCTAAAGTTTATAAAAAATCTGGAAAAGACAAAGCCGGTTATTTATTGCGGTGATTTAAACGTAGCTCACAAGGAAATAGATCTTAAAAATCCAAAGCCAAACAGAGGTCATGCAGGATTTACAGATGAGGAAAGAGCTAAGTTTGATAATGTGATGGCTTCCGATCTTGTTGATACTTTTAGATATTTTTATCCAGATAAAGAGGGAGCATATTCCTGGTGGTCATATCGTTTTAAGGCCCGTGAAAAAAATGCAGGGTGGAGAATCGACTATTTTGTTGCTTCCAAGAGTCTTATGCCAAGGATAAAGGATGCAACGATATATTCAGAATTTCTTGGATCTGATCACTGTCCTGTCGGAATTATACTTGAATAATAAAAACCTTCCCGCTTGCTTTAAAAGCAGAGGGAAGGTTTTATTCAAACTAATAGTTTTGAGATGAAGGAATCAACTTTGTTCCAATAGTTTACAGGATCCTTTATGACGCCTTCTATGTGCTTTGCACCAAGAATAATACAGTACTGTTTTGGACAGTTTGCAGCTTCATAGAGTCTTGAGCACATATGTGGATCAATATATGTATCGTCATCACCATGTATGAATAGTGTAGGGGTCTTTGATCTTGCAACTGCCTCAAGACAATTAACATCGTTTATATCGAAGCCTGATCTTAACCTGATTATGAATCTTGCCAGTGTAAGGGCAAGAGGTACAGGGACAAAAGAGCCTTTAAAAGTCTTATAGGATGATGCAAACTGCTCCCTGAGAGTTGAGTAGGAACTGTCGGCAATAGCACCCTTAACATTTTCAGGAAGATATTCACCTGTTGTCATGAGAGTTGTTGCTGCACCCAGTGACATACCATGGAGAATGATACGGGATTGAGGATCATTTTCTTTTATCCAATATATCCATTTTTTGATGTCCATTCTGTCATCAAAACCATAGCCAATATAATTACCGCCACTTTTTCCGAAACCTCTAAGGTCTGGGAGAAGAAGGTTATAATTATTTTCAAAATAATGCTTTGCATAGATTCCGATGGATTCATGATTATCCCAGATGCCATGTATAAGAATGACATATTTATGTGTCTCTTCTTTTGCCTTTATATAACTGGCATGTAGGGACGTTCCATCAGGAGCTTTAACATAAATATCTTTCCTGTCTTCATGGTTTCTTACGAACATTCTTCCTTCAGTAATGGCCGGATCAAAGTCTTTGTCGCCGTCCTCATGCTGGTGAGGAACTGAAGATATTTTATAGATGTAGTTACTGAAGGCATATACACCGCCTAAAAGGGCCGAAAAAGCAGATAGTTTAATGAGAAAGTTATTTTTACTCATAGCATTTACCCTCCTTTCGAGAGATACATCTATATTAACATTTTTTTCATAATAATCCAAAATATGGTATAATCCTCGTTAGTTTAGCAGTGGAGATAAATAATGGGTTTTAATTCCTTTAATTTTATTTTGATCTTTATGCCAGTGCTGCTTGTAATCTGGCATCTTTTAAACAGGGCAGAAAAAATAGCTCTGGCAGATATATTTTTGACATTGATGTCACTGTACTACTACTATACCTTTGGAACTTCTTTTCTTTTGATTCTACTTGTGAGTATCGTGGTTAACTATGCACTTAGTTTTCTTATGGAGAAGCGAAAGGATTATGTAAATCAGTTTGCAGTAGTAGGGGTGATATTTAATCTTGCTCTTCTGTTTTATTTTAAATATCTTGGATTCTTTCTAGATAACATAAATCACATAGTTAATGGTAATTTTTCGTTAAAAGAGGTATTAATGCCAATAGGTATAAGCTTTTTTACCTTTGGTCAGATTTCTTTTATTGTGGACAGATCAAAAGGAGAGGCACCTCACTATCCTTTCTTAAAGTACGCTATGTATACGGTGTATTTTCCAAAGCTTATTCAGGGACCTATTGCTTTTCACAAGGAGATGATAGACCAGTTTAAGGATAAGAGCCTTCGCAGATTTGATCCTGATACATTTGCCAAGGGTATTATGAGTTTTATAATTGGCCTTGGAAAGAAAGTAATTCTTGCAGATACTTTGGCACTTTCAGTAAACTACGGTTTTCACTACACCTACTTTTTGGATACACTGACGGTTATTGCTGTAATGCTTGCCTATACCTTTCAGATTTACCTTGATTTTTCAGGATATTGTGATATGGCAAGCGGTATAAGCATGATGCTTGGTTTTAAGCTGCCAGTAAATTTCAATTCACCCTATAAGGCAGCAACAGCTAAAGAACTGTGGCAGAGATGGCACATGACTTTGTCACGTTTTTTTATAAAATATGTTTATATTCCCCTTGGCGGAAGCAGGAAAGGAAAGGTATTTACAATCATAAATGTTCTTATTGTCTTTGTCCTTAGCGGACTTTGGCATGGTGCAGGCTGGACTTATATCTGCTGGGGTCTTATGCAGGGGCTTTTGGTAGTATGGGATGACCTTGGAATTGTTGGAGTCAGGGATAATAAAAGTGATGCGGTAAAGAAAAAGAGATATCTTTTAAGGAAAGAGCCATTGCTTATGGTTCCAAGAGCTGTTGGTAATTTTCTGACTTTCACAATGTTTGTTGTGTCACTAGTTTTTTTCAGGTCACAGGATCTGACCTATGCTTTTCAGATGTTTAAGAGATTATTCTTTTGGACATACCCGGGATTTTTATATAGAACAGCTTCACAGCTTGATATAGCAGAGAACTATGTTCTTAGGCAGCTTGTGACACAGCTTGGTATTTCCGGTGGTGAGAACTTTATTTACTTAGGAACTCTGGCTATTCTTTTGGCAGTTTCAGGGTTCATAATGACTAGAAGTAATACACAGGAAATTATTGAAAAAACTTCATTCAGGAAAAGAGATATTTTTTTCTTTGCCATTGTATTTATCTGGTCATTTATATCTCTTTCAAATGTAAGCACCTTTATTTACTTTCAATACTAAGAAGAAATTATGGTACAAAACAAAAATTCACTTAATTTCATAAAGCGACTGGCTATAGTAATACTTACAGGAATTGTTTTAGTGGCATCTATCGTAATAATATTTGACCCGTTTTATCATTACCATAAGCCGTGGTTTGGTTTGAAGGCTGTCCTTAGTGACAAGGAATATCAGTGTGTTGGCACACTTCGCAACTTTGACTATGATGCTCTTATAGTAGGTTCTTCTGTTATGGAGAACAACGATAATTCCTGGTTTAATGACGCTTTTGGCGTAAAGACTATAAAAGCCATAAGATCTTATGGGGCCACTGCTGATCTGTGTTATTTATTGGATGTAGCTTATGAGAGCCATGATCTGAAATATGTCTTTTACAATATAGACCCGTCCTCTTTATATGCGGATGCAGTTACGACCTATGAATCTACAGGTTGTCCTATGTATCTGTATGATAAAAATCTCTTTAACGATGTCAGGTATCTGTTTAATAAAGATGTTCTTTTTGGTAAGATACCTTACGAGATTGCAAATTCTTTTATTGGTGATTATGATGAAAACCTTTCCTATAACTGGGCTAAGTGGAAGAGCTTTGGGCCGGAACTTGCTCTTGGTCTCTATTTCAGATCAAGAGAAATAAAAGATATGCTGCCTGAAACCGCATATGAAGATAATTTAAATGCGAACATAGCTCTTTTAACCAAAGAAGTTGAATCTCATCCTGATACAGAGTTTATTTTCTTTTATCCACCTTATTCAATGTTGTGGTGGGACATGAGTTACAGATCAGGTGAAACAGATGCAATAATCTACTGTGAAAAAGAGATGACAAAGGCACTGCTTCAATATGACAATGTAAAAATATTCTGTTTTCAAAATGATACTATGACCACAACTGATCTGAATCTTTATATGGATACGATTCACTTTTCCCCGGAAATAAACCGGCGCATGCTTGATCTGATAGTGGCGGGAGAATATGAAATGACTCTTGATAACTACGAAGAGATTATAGATGGAGTAAAGGATTTTTCAGATACAGTACAAAAAGAGTATATGCCATATTTTGAACAGCAGGATATGTTAAACTATGAGACTGTGGAAGAATAATCTTTTTAGCATAGTTAAAAAATGGTATACTTACAACAAATAATCCAGGAAGAAGGAATGTGACGTGAGTGAAACACCAAAGAGAAAAATAGTTCTGACTGGAGGCGGAAGTGCCGGTCATGTTACACCTAATATAGCGCTTATACCAGCTCTTAAAAAAGCAGGATATGATATATTTTATATTGGTTCCTATAACGGAATTGAGAAAAAGCTTATTGAAGACTACAATATTCCATATTTTGGAATATCTACAGGAAAACTCAGACGTTACTTTGATCCTAAGAATTTCTCAGATCCTTTCAGGGTATTAAAGGGCTTTTCTGAATCAAGAGCTCTTTTAAAAAGAATAAAACCTGACATTGTATTTTCAAAGGGTGGATATGTAAGTGTACCTGTGGTAAGAGCAGCAGGTGCTTTGAGAATCCCTTACATTGTCCATGAGTCAGATATGACGCCGGGACTTGCCAATAAACTCAGTATGACAGGAGCAAGAAAAATCTGCTGTAACTTCCCGGAGACAATGCGTTTATTACCTGCTGAAAAAGCAGTTCTTACAGGAACACCCATCAGAGATGAACTAAGTAAAGGTTCAAAAGAAGCGGGAAAAGAATTATGTGGATTTACAGATAATAAGCCGGTACTTATGATAATTGGCGGGAGCCTGGGGGCACAATCTGTTAACGAGACTGTTCGTTATGCGCTTCCAAGACTTCTTCCACAGTTCAATATTGTGCATCTTTGTGGAAAAGAAAAGATGGACAATTTAAAGCTTTCAGTTCCAGGGTATAAACAGTTCGAATATGTTAAGAATGAGCTGAAAGATATTTTTGCTATGGCAGACATTGTAGTTTCAAGAGCAGGAGCAAACTCTATCTGTGAACTTCTTGCCCTTAAGAAACCTAATATTCTTATTCCGCTGTCAACAAAAGCCAGCAGGGGAGATCAGATGCTCAATGCCAGAAGCTTTGAGCAGCAGGGTTTTTCGATGGTCATAGACAACGATGAACTTGATGAGGACATTCTTGTTGAGACTATAGAGGAATTATATAATAACAGAGAAAAATATGTGGAGGCCATGAGCAGCAGTAATCTTCACAGTGCAACAGATACAATTATCCGAATAATCAATGAAGAGATTGGTGTTGGGTAAATATTGATAGAAGAGGAGTGTTACTATGATCTATAAGACAAGGGGAACATGTTCAACCCAGATTGACCTTGATGTTGAAGATGGAATTGTCAGAAATGTAAAATTTACAAATGGGTGTAACGGAAACCTTCAGGGTATTTCTAAGCTCGTAGAAGGAATGAAAGCAGAAGATGCCATAGAAAAGCTTCGCGGAATAAAGTGTGGCTTTAAGTCTACTTCATGTCCGGATCAGCTCTCATATGCAATTGAAGCTGCAATGAAAGAATAAAAACACAAAAATTAAAGGGAACTGCTAATGAAGCAGTTCCCTTTTTTAGCGATTCTATTATCCAAAATATCTCTTAAGAAGTCCGGCGAAGGCTTTGCCATGTCTTGCCTCGTCTCTTCCAATCTCATGAACAGCATCATGGATGGCATCGAGATTTAATTCTTTTGCTTTCTTAGCAAGATCTGCTCTTCCCTGAGTTGCACCGTACTCTGCCTCGGCTCTCAGTTCAAGATTCTTCTTGGTGGAATCTGTAAGATCCTCTCCAAGGAGCTCAGCAAAGTGAGCTGCGTGCTCAGCCTCTTCCCAGGCAGCTTTTTCAAAGAAAGCTCCAACCTCTGGATAGCCTTCACGAATAGCAACTCTTGCCATGGCGAGATACATACCAACTTCTGAGCACTCTCCAGTGAACATTTCTCTAAGTCCCTGTTTGATATCTTCAGGGGCGCTGCTGGCAACACCAAGTACATGCTCGCATGCCCAAACCTTCTCGCCTTCCTGCTTTGTGAATTTTTCTGCAGGAGCTTTACACTTTGGACAGAACTCCGGTGGCTGATCTCCTTCATGAATGTAACCACATACCTGACATACCCACTTCATAAAAATTTCTCCTTTCTATTTAACGTATAAATATACGTTATTTTATTGTTGCTTAATTCAGAATATCATACTCATGAGAAAATTATTATAGTTTAGAAAGATTTAATAAAGTGCTAATAGTTTTATTTGAAAATTTATTTCATATTGTATATAAAAGTGCGATATACTATTAAGTATAGAAATGCTTATGTTGCAATGATAAAGAATTTTACAAAGAAAAATTAAGGGCCATTATATGGAGGTCTAAGGCATGAATATAGTAAGTGAAAAAATAAAAAGTCATTATGAAGAGTTGCCGGCTTCTGAAAGACTGGTGGCAGATTATGTTCTGGAAAATAAGGATGCTCTTTTTAAGTATCCTATTAAAGAACTGGCAAAACTTTCCGGTACAACCCAGGCTGCATGGACGAGGTTTGCACAGGCAATAGGATATGATGGTCTTAAAGATTTGAAGAATGCCTATTATTCTGAAGCAAATACAAATCTTCAGCAGGCTGACAAGGGTGGACCAAAAGTTGCATTCAAGGATGTAAATGAATATACCTCTCTTCAATCAATTGCAGATAATATCTGTGCAACTTCAGTTCAGGCAGTACAGACCACATACAGACTTTTTGATGCAGGAACCTTTAGTGATGTGGTTACTAAAATTGTAGCTGCAAAGCAGATACAGGTATTTGGTGTTGGTACAGCCAGTATTGCTGCTTATGATCTTTATTGTAAGCTTCTTAGAATTCATTACAATGCAGTATTTAATCAGGATCATCATATGAATCTTATGACAATATCTCAGATCTGTCCCGAGGATGTTGCTATATTTTTCAGTGATAATGCTAAAAATACAGAGATAATGCAACTATATGCTATTGCTAAGGAGCGTGGAGCAATAACAATTGCTGTTACCAAGCTTGGTAATAATACTCTTACTACCGGATGTGATCACGTTATTTTTGCAACGTCTCCTGAAATAGATAAAAAGAGTGGTATTACAAGTTCAAGGTTTGCTCAATTGTTCCTTGTAGATACACTGTATACAGCTATTGCTAACAGGGACTACGATAATATTAAGGGATATCTGAAGGATTCCTATGATGTATTCCACAATACATCTAGAGATTAAAGATAATAGAATGATCCAATAAATAAGGGAACTGCAAAAAAAGCAGTTCCCTTTTACTATGATTTTCTATGTAATCGATAAAGAAAAATTTCTGTAGTACATCAGATACCAAGAAGCTTACTGTACTCAGCAAGAGCACCATCTGTTTCATGGGCAAGAACTTTCTTTGCAAGAACCTTTCCAAGCTGAACACCTTCCTGGTCGAAGCTGTTTATGTTCCATACAAAGCCCTGGAACATAACCTTGTTCTCAAAATGCGAAAGAAGGGCACCAAGGGATTCTGGTGTAAGCTCATCTCCGATGATTATGCTTGAAGGACGTCCGCCCTTGAAGTTCTTATTAAGATTTTCATCTTTTTTACCGCATGCAAATGCAACAATCTGGGCTGCAACATTTGCGCAGAGTTTCTGCTGGCTTGTGCTTCCCTGTATATTTACGTCATTTGCAAGCTGGCTGTTCTTAAAGCCGATGAACTGGAGAGGAATGATATCAGTTCCCTGGTGAAGCAGCTGATAAAATGAATGCTGTCCATTTGTTCCAGGCTCACCAAAGATAATAGGACCTGTGACATAGTTAACAGGTTCGCCAAAGCGGTTAACACTCTTTCCGTTAGATTCCATATCCATCTGCTGGAGATGTGCAGGAAAACGGCTTAATCCTTGTGAGTAAGGAAGAACTGCTGTGCTGTCATATCCGAGGATGTTTCTTTCATAAACACCGATAAGTGCATCAAGCATAGCAGGATTCTTTAACATGTCTTTCTCTGTAGCGAGCTTATCCTCTGCAGCAGCGCCATCAAGGAATCTGGCAAATACTTCAGGACCAAAGGCAAGGGAAAGAACTGCGCCGCCAACACCTGATGTGGAAGAATAACGGCCACCGATGAAGTCATCCATGAAAAATGCCTCAAGGTAGTTGTCACTCTTAGCAAGAGGTGATGTCTCAGAAGTAACAGCGATCATGTGCTTTGATGCATCAAGTCCTGCCTTTTTAAGTGCATCTGTAACAAAGGACTCGTTTGTGAGTGTCTCTAAAGTAGTACCTGATTTTGATACAAGAATGAAGATTGAGTGTTCGACATCGACTGAGTTAAGAACAGCAGAAGCATCATCAGGATCTACATTGCTGATAAATTTTGCTTCCATCTTGAAGTTTCCGGTCTTTTTAGCCCAGTTTTCAAGTGCAAGATACATTGCTCTGGGGCCAAGATCAGAACCACCAATACCAATCTGTACTACAGTGGTAAACTTCTCACCCTTGGCATTTGCAATTTCACCGGAGTGAACCTTGTTAGCAAAATCAGCAATTCTCTTTTGCTCTTTTAAATAGAACTCTCTCTTATCAACTCCGTCAGCCACAACTTTATTACCAAGCTGACCTCTTGTGAGTTGGTGAAGAACAAGACGCTTTTCACCTGTGTTTATAACTTCGCCGTTGTAAAGAGCTTCAAATTTTTCGGAAAGCTGAGCTTCTTTTGCAAGAGCAGCAAGAGCTTTTAAGATGTCCTCATCAACTTCCTTAGCAGCGTAGTTGTAAGAAAGGCCACATGCCATTGGCACTGAGTACTCCTTAACACGCTTTGCGCCATTTTCGCCGGACATGGTATCCACAAGATTTACCTTGGAAACAGTGGAGAGTTCCTTGAAAGAATTAAGATTGTCGAGATTGTTCCAATTGATCATTTAATAAAACCTCCGTTTCTGGTCATAAAGAGTATTTTATAAGATGGATTCCTTATGACGATACATAGTTTTTATATCTCGTTTCTAGATATTTTCTTTAGGAAAACGTTTTTTAAATCCGCATTAAAGTGTAGCAGAGATGATAGCTCATATCAAGCAAAAGTACTATAAAAAATGTCTTAAGTTTACAAAATATGATATACTTAGATAAGGCACAAGGGGGACACAATGCGATTCCGTACAAAACTTATCATTACGTCATTGGCGATTGTGATCATTCCTCTTATTCTGGCTTTAGGTACTTATCTCGCACTTGGGCGTTATCTGGTATATAAACAGCATGTTCAGCAGTATTCA
>ODAI014289229.1_pt1 | contig 13476 bp, 13 predicted proteins | sample 1539321 | NCBI WGS metagenome assembly ODAI01 (sample SAMN02144231, study PRJEB22623) | gut metagenome | biome: sheep rumen | host: Ovis aries | place: New Zealand
ACCGACGACAACGAATTTTTTGAAGTACAGCCCAAATTCGCCAAAAACATCATCGTCGGATTTGCCCGCTTTAACGGCCAGAGCGTCGGCATCGTCGCCAACCAGCCGTCCTGTTACGCCGGTGTGCTCGATGTAAACGCCAGCCGTAAAGGCGCCCGCTTCGTCCGTTTCTGCGATGCCTTCAACATCCCTATCGTTTCATTGGTCGACGTGCCAGGTTTCTTGCCTGGAACAGGGCAGGAATACAATGCAGTCATCTTGCACGGTGCCCAGTTGCTCTATGCCTACGGAGAGGCTACGGTGCCAAAGATTACGGTTACATTGCGCAAGAGCTACGGTGGAAGCCATATCGTGATGGGTTGCAAGCAATTACGCACAGACTTGAACTATGCGTGGCCGTCAGCAGAAATTGCCGTGATGGGCAGTTCCGGGGCCGTTGCCGTACTTTATGCCAAAGAAGCTAAAAGCCAAGAAGACCCGAAAGCGTATTTGGCAGAAAAGGAGCAAGAATACAACGACCTGTTTGCGAACCCATACCAGGCAGCCAAATTCGGCTATATTGACGATGTCATCGAGCCGCGCAACACTCGTTTCCGCATCTGTCGTGGCTTGGCCCAATTGGCCACCAAACGCCAAACGGTACCAGCGAAGAAGCACGATTGTATGCCTATGTAATTTGCAAAACAATAACATTTCAAGCCATCGGAACCCATTGGGTACCCTGTTCTTGGAACTAAAAAAGATAAAATATGGCAAAACCAAACAACGTAGAAGTTTATGCAGCCATTTCATTGGCACTGCACGAGTTCTTGGGCAATAACGTTCATGACAAAGAGGCTGGAGTCATAACCATCAAGCCTCGCGTAACTCAATGGAATGCGTACCATCTTTCTATGAATGTAAAATAATAAAGAACATGAAAGAATATAAATATACAATTAATGGTAACAAGTATGAAGTAGCCATCGGTGAGGTTGAAGAAAATATTGTAACCGTTACCGTAAACGGCGAGACATACAAGGTTGAAATGGAAAAAGAGCCAGAACCGGAGAAGAAAAAAGTCGTTGTTCAGCCTAGGGCTCAACAAGAAAAAGGCGGTGAGGAGACAACAAGCTCTGCAAATGTCAACACCTCCAATGCACTCAAAGCCCCACTTCCAGGCATCGTTACGGAAATCAAAGTTGCCGTTGGCGATGAGGTGAAGCAAGGCGACACCGTTGTTGTCTTGGAGGCGATGAAAATGGCCAACAATCTTGAAGCAGAACAAGACGGTAAGGTGACGGCTATTTTGGTAAAACAAGGTGAGAATGTCATGGAAGACACGCCCCTTGTTGTTATTGAGTAAATTCAAATCTCAGATTTTTTTAAAGGGAAGGTTCCGTTTCGTAATGATTACGAGGCGGGACTTTTTTTTGACATGGCAATCAAATGGCATTGGTCTGAAAGTCCGATGAACAGATGGCGCAATAGGGTAAAAAACGAAAGTGAGACCCACAAAATGTTGATGAAGAGCATGAAAGACAAAACATCCTACCTGCCTCGACATGATAAATATTGTAAAAACCTTTTCACTTTGGATATTTTTTTGTACCTTTGCATAGCCAAAATAAAAACCTGAATATCATGAAGATATTATACATTAATCAGGAGATTGCTCCTTACACCCCAGATAGCGATTTGTCCTTGATGGGAAGGGACCTTCCTCAGGTAATACAAGAAAACGGTATTGAAATTCGCACTTTTATGCCCAAATGGGGCAACATCAACGAGCGGCGCGGCCAATTGCATGAGGTCATCCGCCTTTCAGGCATGAATCTGATCATCAACGACACCGACCACCCCCTCATCATCAAAGTCGCATCAATACCGGTTTCACGGCTACAAGTATACTTCATTGATAACGATGACTACTTCCATAAACGTCAAATGGCAGAAAACGAATCAGGAGAAGAATATCCTGACAACGGTGAGCGCGCCATCTTTTTTGCGCGCGGTGTGCTGGAGACTGTCAAGAAACTGCGTTGGACACCAGACATCATCCATTGCCAGGGATGGATGGGGGCTGTCATCCCGTTTTACATTAAAACGGCATACAAGGAAGAACCCTCTTTCTCCAACACCAAGGTTGTCACTTCGTTGTTCAGCAATGAATTGAAGAACGAACTAGGAGAGAATTTCAAAGATTGTGTAGAGTTCCGCGATGCCAAGAAAAAGTTGCTCAACGCATATAGCCAAACCTTTGACTTCGTGGAATTGGGCAAACTTGCCATCGACTACTCCGATGCCATTGTTCAGGCCACGCCGATTGTGAATGCACAGTTGTTGAGCCACGCTAAGGCCAAAAAGCTGCCTCTGATGGCTTTCCCTGGTACGGAGAACTACACAGAAGCCTACATGAACTTCTACAAAACAGTTTTTGAAGGTGCATAGACAAGGATTTGCACGTCCAGAATCAAAAAAGAACTTTAATTTTCCTCATCAGATTGAAAATTTCAATGAAAACAAAATTATTTGGATTAGTCATGATACTGGCGAATGCCCTGGCCGCATGTGATAGTACCACCGATACCTTGGGCAATTCGCTGACCGAAGACATTGACCAACTGATTATATCAACCGACACGTTTGCCGTAGAGACACGCTCCATCGCAGCCAAATCTGTTCTGGGGCGTAATACGATTGGGCACATCGGGCGCATGAAAGACCCTGAGACCGGCGCTTTGGTCACCAGCGACTTCATGACGCAATTCCATACAATCGACAACTACAAGTTTCCGGAGGCAGATGAAATTGTCAGCAAGAAAGACGGGGCGATTATAGCCGACTCATGTGAGATACGCCTGTTTTACGAGACATTTAGCGGCGACTCACTCGCAACGATGACGCTGACTGCCTACGAGATGGACAAGCCAATGCTCGAAGACAAACCCTATTATTCAGACTTCGACCTCGGCAAAGAAGGATTCCTCCGTGAGGACGGGATTCAACAGAACAAGAACTATACGCTTTACGATAAAACTGTAGCAGACAGCGTCCGTTCACAGCAAAATTATATTCCCTACATCCGCATCCCGCTCAACAAGGCATACATGGACAAAAACGGGAAGAGGTATCACAACTACGGCACCTACATCATGCATAAATACTTGGAAAATCCCGCATTTTTCAAGGATTCTTATGCCTTTATGTCAAATGTCTGTCCAGGATTTTTCTTCAAGTCAACCGCAGGCATCGGCAGCATGGCGAACATTTCCATGTCGCATCTGGTGATTTACTATCGCATCAAGGAAAACGACTCCATTTATAATGCCGTGACGACCTTTGCAGGCACTGACGAGGTGCTGCAGACAACGCATGTGTCGAACAATCAAAATGCCTTGCAGCAAATGATCGACGACGATAGCCGGACATACATCAAGTCGCCGGCCGGGATTTTCACGGAAATCAGCTTGCCAATAGAAGAAATCATGGAAAACCATGCAGGCGAAAAGGTCAATGCAGCTAAAATTTCCTTCAAACGCCTCAACAACACCTTGATAAGTGCCCATAAATTCCCGCCTGCAAGCACTATTTTAATGCTTCCTGTAGACAGCATGTACACATTCTTTGAAAAAAAGAACATTGCAGACAACAAGACATCTTTCGTCGCCACATTATCTGCAACAGACAATACTTATACCTTTAATAACATTTCAACACTGATTGCCCATCTCTATAATAAGAAGAAAAACGACGAAAACTGCTCCGAGAACTGGAACAAGGTTGTTCTTGTCCCTGTCGTGGCCACTTACACAACTATACAAAGCAATGGATTGTCTGTGAAAATCCTCAATAAAGTCACACATGACATGGGGATTTCCTCAACCAGTCTTGTCGGCGGAAAGAACAATCCTAATGGTGAGGTCAATTTGAGTGTGATTTACACCAAATACGCCGAAAGATAGATGGCCGACAACTATCTTGAACGTCAGCGGGCCGCTTACGAAAAGCGGAAAGCAGACTGGCTGAAGCGAAAAAAAGAACATCAATTGTCTGCCTTGCGCAACAGGAAGACAAGCAAGAGATAGCATGTGAAAGAAACCTTTGAACTCATCTGAAGGTTTCTTTTTGCTTTTCCCTTCATCCACCCAATGTCTTTAATCGCCAAAGTTGTCTTGGTGCCCAAAAGCCTCATTTAGAATTGAGGCTTTTCATACTGTAGCAACTTTACAAAAGCTTGTGTAACTGTATAACGCTAAAAAAGACGCAGGAAATCACTTCCCCGCGCCTCTCCATACTATGTTTTTCTTCAAAATCTTCGTGTTTTTTCATATTGCACCTAATTTTGAACCAGTTGGTCTTCAAATAGGTGCACCTTCCTAAATACAAACCTCTTTAGTAAAGACATCTTCTATTCTTCTGCAGCAATTCTGCGCAATTCTGCAATATCCAGCAACCTGATCCTCCGCCCGTTGACTACGACATAGTCAGATTTTGCGAACTCGGACAGCGTGCGGATGCAGTTGCTTGTTGTCATATTCGACAGGCTCGCCAAATCTTTGCGGCTGAGGTAAATGCCCAAGGTGCATCCGTCTGCTTCCACGCCATAGCGGTCGTAGAGCATGAGCAATGTGTCAGCCAGCCTTCCGCGGATATGCTTTTGCGTGAGGCACACAATCCGATTGTCTGCCGTCCCCAATGCTGCTGCCAGTTGTCGTATCATCAGCATGCCAATGTTCGAGTCCTCATACATCAACTTTACGACAACGGTGATGGGCACGAAGACGATGAAAGTCGTCTCAAGCGCTACGGCAGAGGCCTTATACAAATCATTCGTAAAATAGGCACGGTATCCGAAAGACTCTCCTGGTTTGACAATTCTAACAATCTGGTAGTGCTCGCCGACACCTTCCTTAATGATTTTTACTTTCCCTTGCATGAGAAAAGCCATGAACTCCGGCCGTTCGCCAGTGCGTTGAATGGCCTCCTCCCGTTTAAAGACCTCTACCTTGATATGATCCATGAGCATTTGCCTGTGTTGCTCTGACAAGGGGTTCCATTGCTCAAAAAACATTTGAGTGATTTTGGACATTTCTAATTCACCTGGTCGTTTCATTTTGAATGAATTTTCAAGTGATGGCAAAATTATGAAAAAAAGATGAAGATGCTGAAGTTTTTAAGGTTTTTTTTACAAAAAAAAGACAAAAAAATATGTTTTACAAGACATTTTGATGCTCTTTCTTGGCTGTTTGTCAAAATATTGCTAACTTTGAATGCGAAAGACCATTGTCGTAAATTGAAGAAAGAGATACATGAGCTACCTACGATTTGAAAAATCATTGATGACTAACTTACAGGAATCGCTATTTAAGGAATTTCTTCTTACTAATTGCTCTGGCGCCTATTCATGTTCGACAATTGTAGACTGCAATACTCGAAAATATCATGGCTTGTTGGTAGTCCCTGTGCCAGAGTTGGATGATGAGAACCATGTGCTGTTGAGTACTTTGGACGTTTCTGTCATTCAACACGGTGCTGAGTTCAATTTGGGCGTACACAAGTATGATGGCAATCATTTCAGCCCCAACGGACACAAATATATCCGTGAGTTCAGTAACGAGAAGATTCTTACAACCATTTATCGCGTGGGCGGCGTGCTGCTGAAAAAGGAAGTGGTCTTCCAACATTATGAGAGCCATATTTTGCTGCGCTATACGTTGCTCGAGGCACATTCTCCGACCATTTTGCGCTTCCGCCCGTTTCTGGCATTCAGGAGCGTCCGTGAGTTCACACATGAGAACGAGGTGGCCGACCGCGTCTGCAAAGACATAGAGAATGGCGTCAAAATATGCATGTATGAGGGCTACCCCTATCTGCACATGCAGCTGTCCAAAGGAAACGAATTTGTCGGCCAGCCCAACTGGTATCGCAACATTGAGTATATTAAGGAGCAGGAAAGAGGTTATGATTCCAAAGAAGACCTGTATGTGCCCGGATATTTTGAGTTGCCCATTGAAAAAGGCGAAAGCGTCATCTTCTCTGCTTCCACCAAGGCCACTGATGCGGGAAAATTGCACGAACTTTTCGACCAGGAAGCTGAATTTTGTGCATTTAAGGGCAATTTTTATCAATGTCTGGTCAATGCGGCTCATCAATTCCATAAGCGGGAAGAGAACAAAGACAGGTATCTGTTGGCGGGCTACCCGTGGTTCAAATGCCGGGCGCGCGACACTTTCATCGCCTTGCCCGGACTAACACTTTCTATCAAGGAACGGCAGTGTTTTGAACTCATTATGAAAACTGCGGAGCGAGGGCTGCGGGAATTTATGGAGAAAAAGACGTTGACCGTCCATCTCTATGAAATCGAGAAGCCTGATGTCATGCTTTGGGCCGTCTGGGCTGTCCAGCAATATGCCAAGAAGGAAGGGAATAAGAGATGTTATAAGAAATATGGTCGGCTCTTGGCGGACATCCTTGCTTTTATCATGGAGAACAGGCATCCGAACCTTGAATTGAAGGGCAACGGGCTGTTGTATGCTGAAGGAAGGAACGAAGCTATCACATGGATGAACTCAACGGTAAATGGGAAGCCAGTTGTCCCAAGAACAGGCTATATAGTCGAGTTTAATGCACTGTGGTACAATGCATTGCTCTTCTGCATGGAGCTCCTGGGAGACCATGAAAAGGAAGAGGAGATGGAGAGAATCGGGAAAATTGCCGAAAAGTGCCAAAAATCATTTGTCAGCATTTTCTACAATGAGCATGGTTATTTATTTGACTATATCGGGGGGGCGGAAACCGACTACAGCGTAAGGCCTAACATGATTTTTGCCGTTGCGCTCGACCATTCGCCCCTTACCATTGAGCAAAAGAAAAGCGTCCTCGACCTATGTACCCGTGAATTGTTGACCCCCAAAGGCTTGCGCTCGCTCTCCCCCAAGAGCTTGGGATATAATCCCGTTTATGTGGGCGTGCAAGTCAAGCGCGACTATGCCTATCATCAAGGGACGGTTTGGCCGTGGCTTGGCGGGTTTTACATGGAAGCTTGCCTGAAACTTTACAAACGGACACGGCTGAGCTTCATCGAGAGGCAGATGATTGGCTATGAAGATGAGATGTATTATCATTGTTTGGGAACCATTTCAGAAATTTTTGATGGCAATCCGCCATTTTCAGGGAGGGGGGCAACCTCCTTTGCCATCAACGTGGCTGAAATATTGCGCACCATGGAGCTGCTGGAAAGATACCAATACAAAAATAACGAGGAAAGATGATAAAAGTACTCATGTTCGGGTGGGAATATCCACCACATGTCTATGGTGGACTGGCAACTGCAAATTTTGGTATTGCAGAAGGGCTGTATAGTCAGGGCGACATAGACATAACGCTGTGTCTGCCGCGGCCTTTTGGCGATGAAGACCAGCGTGCGGCAAAAATTCTGGCAATGAATGCCGTGCCGGTTGTCTGGCGAGACACAACTATCGAGCAAATCAATCGAAAAGTTGGCAAGATCATGACACCTGACCTGTATTTCCGACTTAGGAACCATATTTACAACGATTTTAACCACATCAGGACCAACGAGCTTGGCAGCATAGAGTTTGCCGGCGGCTACCCATCCAACCTGAACGAGGAGATCAACAACTATTCTGCCATTGCAGGCGTTGTGGTGCGCACAATTGATTTCGACATCATCCATGCCCACGACTGGCTCACCTTCCCCGCTGGCATCCATGCGAAAAAGATAAGCGGAAAACCGCTTTGCATCCACGTCCATGCAACAGATTTCGACCGTTCACGAGGCAAAGTCAATCCTGTGGTCTATGGCATCGAGAAAAATGGGATGGACCACGCCGATTGCATCATGTGCGTATCGGAACTCACACGACAGACCGTCATCACCCAATACCATCAATCCCCTGGCAAGGTCGTAACGATGCACAATGCGGTCTATCCACTGTCGCCAGAGATAGAGGCAATCCCTCGTCCAGACCATACTGATAAAGAGAAAATTGTTACATTCTTGGGTAGGATAACCATGCAGAAAGGCCCGGAATACTTTGTGGAAGCAGCGGACTTGGTGCTTCAACGTACGCGGAACATCCGTTTTTGTTTTGCCGGTAGCGGCGACATGATGGAGAAAATGATTTGTTTGGCTGCCGAAAAAGACATTGCCGACCGCTTTCATTTCCCCGGGTTCATGCGAGGGAAAGAAGTGTACGAGTGTCTCAAGAATTCAGATGTCTACGTCATGCCCTCGGTCAGCGAGCCGTTTGGCATCTCGCCGCTTGAAGCCATGCAATGTGGCACGCCAACCATCATCTCCAAACAAAGCGGATGTGCCGAGATACTGAACAACTGCATCAAAGTAGACTATTGGGACATTCATGCCATGGCAGACGCTATGTATTCAATCTGCAACAACGAAAGCCTGTTCAAATACCTACAAGAAAACGGTAAAAGGGAGGTGGATGAGATCACTTGGAAAAAAGTGGGGGCAAAAATCAAGAAAATATACCAGCAGCTGCTCTCCAAACAACTATAAATCAAACTAAAAAGTCAGAATATGAAGACCATTTGCCTATATTTTGAGATCCATCAAATCTTGCACTTGAAACGTTATCGCTTTTTTGATATCGGAGCCGACCATTATTATTACGACGACTTTGAGAATGAGCGATGCATTAGCGACACGGCGGAGCGCTCCTACATGCCGGCCCTCGAAGCGTTGCATCAGATGATAAGGTCAAACGGAAAGTTCTTCAAAGTTGCCTTTTCGCTTTCTGGCGTCGGAATCGAACAATTGGAACTGCATGCACCGCAGGTGCTCACGAAGTTGCAGGAACTCAACGAGACGGGTTGTGTCGAGTTCCTGGCAGAGCCTTTCTCGCACGGTTTGTCATCGCTGGGCGATGAGGACGGTTTTGTCAATGAGGTCAAGAGGCAGTGTGAGAAGATTAAAGAATATTTTAACCAAGAGCCGCAAGTATTTCGTAATTCTGAGTTGATCTACAACGACGATATCGGACAAATGGTGCACCAAATGGGCTTTAAAGGCATGCTGACAGAAGGTGCCAAGCACATTCTGGGCTGGAAATCACCGCATTATGTCTACCATAGTGCCTGCACGCCACAGCTCAAACTCCTGTTGCGGGACATTCAGCTGAGCGATGACATCAGCCTGCGTTTCAACGACCATGAATGGGAAGAGTATCCTCTTTTTGCAGATACATTTATCAAGAAAATTGCACAAACTCCTGAAAAGGAGAAAGTTATAAACATTTTCATGGAGCTTTCCGCCTTGGGCATTGCCCAGCCGCTGTCCAGTAATATCCTGGAATTTATCAAAGCATTGCCCAATTGTGCAAAGGGAAATGATGTCAATTTTGCCACTCCCAGTGAAATTTGCGACAACTTCAAGAGTGTCAGTGCATTAGAAGTTCCGGAGACATTGAGTTGGGTAGACGAGGAGCGCGACATCAGTTCGTGGCTGGGCAATTCCATGCAGCGGGAGGCTTTCAACAAGCTCTACAGCATCGCCGAGCGCGTCCGCATTGCCAACGACCCGCGCATCAGCCAGGACTGGGACTATCTGCAAGCCACTAACTATCTGAGGTACATGACAACCAAGCCGTCGAATGTGGGGCTTGACCGCAGCATTTATGGCAGCCCGTTTGATGCCTTTACCAACTACATGAATATTTTGGGCGACTTCATTCAACGCGTCAACATGCTCTATCCAGAGGAAATTGACAACGAAGAGCTCAATGCGTTGCTGACTATCATCAAAAATCAAGGAGAGGAAATCAAAATGCAGGAAAAGGAAATCATCCGCCTTCAGACCAAGTTGCTCAAAATGGAGAAGAAGAAAAAGAAGGAGAAATAGCTGTTTTGGGGAAGTTGGAACAAGGTGACGACATCGTTTTGTCGCAAAAATGAAAAAGCAATCGGGCGAACCGATTGCTTTTTCATTTCATGCTTTAAGGCTTTTTTATTAGCCATTATGTTTTTTCATGATCTTAATCAAGTCAATCACTTTGTGTGAATAGCCAATCTCATTGTCATACCAAGTCACGAGTTTCACAAACTTGTCGGTTAGATAAACGCCAGCTTCTGCGTCGAAGATGGAGGTGCGGGGGTCGCCCAGGAAGTCTGAAGAGACCACAGCGTCTTCCGTGTAGCCGAGGATTCCTTTCAATTCGCCCTCTGAAGCTTCTTTCATCGCCTTGCAAATCTGTTCTTTCGTGGCAGGATTCTTCAAGTTAACCGTGAGGTCGACTACAGAAACGTCAAGAGTTGGCACGCGCATGGAAATGCCGGTCAGCTTGCCGTCGAGCTCTGGAATGACTTTTCCTACCGCCTTGGCCGCACCGGTTGAAGAGGGGATGATGTTGCCACCTGCCGCGCGGCCGCCGCGCCAGTCTTTCATTGACGGTCCGTCTACAGTCTTTTGGGTGGCCGTGGCTGAGTGTACGGTTGTCATCAGTCCGCTTTCGATGCCGAATTTCTCGTTGAGCACCTTTGCCACGGGCGCCAAGCAGTTGGTTGTACAAGAGGCGTTAGAAACGATTTTTTGTCCAGCATACTTGTCGGTGTTCACGCCGCAGACGAACATGTCTGCCTGACGTCCGTCGTCGCCTTTCTTTGAAGGGGCTGAGAGCACAACATATTTAGCGCCTGCTTCCAGGTGCTTTTCTGCTTTGTCCATGGCCAGGAACAGGCCTGTTGACTCAACAACATACTCTGCGCCGATTTCATCCCACTTCAAGTTGGCCGGATCTTTTTCTGCCGTCACACGGATTTTATTGCCGTTAACGATGAGCAGGTTGTTCTCAACGTCTGCCTCAACGGTGCCTTCAAATTTTCCGTGCATGGTATCATACTTCAGCATGTAAGCCATGTAATCTACTGGGAGCAAGTCGTTAATACCTACAACCACAACATCATTCTTGTTTGCCTCTTCAAAAGTTGAGCGGAAAACAAAACGACCAATACGGCCAAAACCGTTAATACCAATTTTAATCATAGCTTTTGTCTATTTTTAATAAATGTTTGAATTGAATATTCTATCATTAATTACAAGAGTTGCCGTTTTGATAACATGCCTTTGCAGCATAAAAACGGTGATTCCTTGTGCTTTTTTATTGTTTCAACGGCAAAGTTACAAATTATTTTCTATATTTGCATCAGATTTCATTATTAATTCAAAAAAAATAGGAACTATGGGATTTATCAAAGACTTTAAAGAGTTCGCCATGAGGGGAAATGTCATTGACATGGCGGTCGGTGTGATTATTGGAGGAGCTTTCGGGAAGATTGTGTCGTCGCTGGTTGACAATATCTTGATGCCCGTCATCGGTGTGTTGACTGGCGGTGTTGACTTCAAAGGGCTTTCCGCAATGGTGGGAGACGCGAAGATCGGGCATGGATTGTTCATTCAGAACACTCTTGACTTCCTCATCATCGCACTTTGTATCTTTGTGATGATCAAAGCCATCAACAAAGTCGGGAAGAAGAAAAAAGAGGAGGAGCCAGCCGCGCCCGCCGGCCCGACGACTGAGGAGCTCTTGGCTGACATCAAGGAGTTGTTGAAAAATAAATAGGAAATCATTTCAGATAAGCACAAGAAGTCTTCATCCGGCCGATTGCCTTAGGTGAAGACTTCTCTTTTTTTTGCCCAAAAATCGTTTGAGTCTGTTCTCTTCAATCTTTTACGGCTTGCTTTCTTCTGCCAGCATGTGCGATCTCACGCGGCTCAAAGTCTCCGGCGTCATTTGTAGAAAGCTGGCGACATACAGCAGAGGTGCGCGCAAGATGAGCTGTGGCATAAGCTTGCACATCCGTTTATAGCGCTCTTGTGCTGTCTCAAAGCGTAGCAAGTCTGCGTAGACCTGCGACCTTTTGAGCACTTCTTCCAGGATTCTGCTGTACAGCACTTGGATGTTGCCGTGATGTGAGGCCACGACTTCCAGCTGCTTTTTGGGAATGGCATACAGAACGGTCGGCTCCAGGGTCTGAATTTGCAACCTTGAGGGTTCTTCGTTGAAGAGGCTTTCGATGCAAATCACGATGGAGCCTTCCACTGCCATGTATTCAGTGAGCTCTTTCCCGTTTTTATAGTAGAACAGGCGCACGAGCCCTTTTTCTATATAATATAGGTGTTTGGACACGTCTCCTGCTTGAAGAACTATTTCGCCCTTCGCAAATTTCATAGGCACCAATAGGTTTTCCAGAACATCTAGTTCTTCATGTGTCATTGTAGTGTATTTCCGTGCCAACTCTCGTGCGATGTCCCTCCTGTTTTTACTGTTCTCTCTCATGTTTTTTTACCTTTTATTACTTTTTATACTTACTTCTTTCTTACTCCTTACTTTGTTTCCTTATTGTTTATGGATGAAATTTTAGTCAAGTTTCAATACAGCGAGAAAGGCTTTTTGTGGGACTTCAACGTTGCCAATTTGCTTCATTCTCTTCTTTCCTCGCTTCTGTTTCTCCAAAAGTTTTCGTTTTCTTGACACGTCGCCGCCATAGCATTTTGCCGTAACGTCCTTGCGCACCTGCTTGATGGTCTCGCGTGCGATGATTTTTGCGCCGATAGCCGCCTGAATGGCGATGTCAAATTGTTGTCTGGGAATCAAGTCTTTTAGCTTTTCACACATGCGCCTGCCTAGATTCGTCGCATTGTCTTGATGTGTAAGGGTCGACAATGCGTCCACGGGCTCGCCGTTGAGCAAGATGTCGAGCTTTGCCAGTTTTGAGGGGCGGAAGCCGTCGATGTGATAGTCAAAAGAGGCGTAGCCCTTGGAGATGCTCTTCAATTTGTCGTAAAAGTCGATGACAATTTCGCCAAGTGGCAGATAAAAGTGCAGCTCTACGCGATTTCCGCTGACGTATTCTTGTTTGATGAGTTCGCCGCGCTTGTCCAGGCAAAGCTTCATGATCGGGCCGATGTAATTGGCGTCCGTGATGATGGAGGCCTTGATGTATGGCTCTTCGATATGGTCGATCATGGCAATGTCGGGCAGGCCGGAAGGATTGTGTACTTCTTTCTCGTTGTGTTGTTTGTCGTAGACCATGTACGATACGTTGGGCACCGTGGTGATGACATCCATGTTGAATTCACGGTCGAGCCGTTCTTGGACAATCTCCATGTGCAGCAGGCCTAAGAATCCGCAGCGGAAGCCGAAGCCCAGTGCCACCGATGATTCGGGCGAAAAGGTCAGCGAGGCGTCATTTAAGCGTAGCTTTTCCAGCGATGCCCGCAAATTCTCGTAATCGCTCGGGTCGATGGGGTATACGCCAGCAAAAACCATGGGCTTGACCTCTTGGAAGCCCTCAATCGCCTTGTTGCATGGCGCATCTGTGTGTGTGATCGTGTCGCCGACTTTTACTTCTTTGGCATCCTTGCTGATTGCGTTTATAGCTATGGCAATATTGGTAAAATTCACCAGGGTCTTATAGTCCATATCATGACAACAGGATAATACAACGTTCTGA
>ODAI014134077.1_pt1 | contig 13473 bp, 11 predicted proteins | sample 1539321 | NCBI WGS metagenome assembly ODAI01 (sample SAMN02144231, study PRJEB22623) | gut metagenome | biome: sheep rumen | host: Ovis aries | place: New Zealand
AGTCTTAATCATGTTTTCGATGATTGAAGCCTGGAATGGAGAACACTGTCAATCATAGTTCCAGTTGCCTGCGAGAAGTTCTTTAAGAGCCCACTTGTTGCAGTCAAATCCCATTACAACAACTTTACCGTTTACACCATGTGTGATACCAGCTTCATCCAAAGCTGCTACAGCACCTTTAGCCATACCATCATTTTCAGCATAGATTACGTTGAAGTCTTCGCCAGAGTTGATAACTGATTCAACAATCTTCTTTGCTTCAGCTTCGTCCCATGTAGCAGTCTGCTGAACAACCTTCTTCATTTTTCCAGAAGCAAATTCTGCATCCAAAGCACCAGTACGACCAATCTGAGCATCTGAACCCATAGCTCCCTGAATATGAACAACCTTGTATTCTGGAAGGTTCTGAGCCTTAAGCCAGTTTACAGCAGTTTCACCTTCTTTAGCCATGTCTGAAACAACAGCTGCTTCATACAAATCTTCTGAAACGTTAATCATGCGGTCAAAGAGGAAAACTTTGATTCCATTAGCTTTTGCCTGCTTGAGTACTGAATCCCATCCGTCAGTTGCAGCAGCAGAAATAAGAATGTAATCAACACCATCAGTAATGAACTGAGAAACAGCATTCAACTGTTCATCGTTCTTAAGGCTGTAGAAAGTAGAAACCTTGTAACCCTTCTTCTTGTTGAAAACAGATTCAAAGTCTTTTACGTTAGCTGCACGATAACCAGATTCTGAAGGTGGATTGTTTACAATACCGATTTTCAATCCCTTTGTTTTCTTTGCCTTTGGAGCGGCAAACATGCTCACAGCACACAAAGCCATAACGGCAATAGCAACGATTTTTTTCATCTAAGATTCCTCCTGTTTAGATGTACCTTTATTTATGTTTACATCTTAAAACAGGCAAAGAGAATTTTGAATAAAGAATTTTGGGAATTTATTTTGAAATTTTTCGGAATTTTGCAGAATTTTAGACTTGTAAAATGTTTAACGGGTGTTTTTTTATTTAAAAAGGTTAGAAATTTTATGAGGCAGGTCACGCCGGACAATGACACAAAGCATGTCATGGGGATGACTAATAAGTAAGTAATGCGGTGGTTGAGCTTGTCGAAACCACCACGTTCAAGGTTATTGCTGTCGCAATATTTACAGATTTCGACAAGCTCAATGACCGCAGTCCCAAATCTTATTAGTCATCCCCATCCATTTACTTACCGCAAATGCGAGTCTGACATTCCTTGTAAATAGCTGCAGTCTTAGCAACAACATCAGCAGGAATCTCTTTAATGTTAGGGTCGCCGGCAAGACCATTGTCCTTAAGCCAGTCACGAACAAACTGCTTGTCATAGCTTGCAGGGCTTCCGCCAACTTCGTATTTAGAAGCATCCCAGAAGCGAGAGCTGTCAGGAGTAAGAACTTCGTCACCCAGCACAAGCTCGCCGTTTTCATCAAGGCCAAACTCAAACTTAGTATCTGCAATAATAATGCCGTTAGCCTTAGCGTGCTCGTAGCACTTTTTATAAATAGCAAGAGCAGCCTTTTCAATCTTAGTTCCAAGCTCTTCGCCAAGATCGTCCTTCATATACTGCAAGGTAACGTTAATGTCGTGGCCTTCAGCAGCCTTAGTAGAAGGAGTTACAATAGGCTCGTCAAGCTTTTCAGCCTGTTTGTATTCCTTATCAAATTTATGACCAAGGAAAGGCTCACCCTTCTTATAAGCCTCGTACATAGAACCAAACATATATCCGCGAACGATTACTTCGTAAGGAATCATCTTAAGCTTTTTTACAAGAATAGTACGACCTTCAAACTCAGGCTTCTGGAATTCAGCAGGCATATCCTTCAAATCACTAGAAATCATGTGATTTTTTACGATGTCCTTAGTGTAATCAAACCAGAAGTTAGCAAGTGCGTTCAACACCTTACCCTTGTCTGTAATCATTGTAGGCAGAATAACATCAAAAGCAGAAATTCTGTCAGTTGTAACAATTACCATGCGTCCATCTTCAAGGTCATAAACCTCGCGAACCTTACCGGAAATAATCTTTTTCATATCCATCCTCTTTCGGGAAATTTGGGAGGGGAAAGCCTTCCCCTGCGGTCGCACTTCGTTGCGCCCTACCCCTTCTAACGGGGCTAAAACAGCAAAGCTGTTTATCCCCGTAACGCCCCACAGTCTTCCTTATTATACAAATTTTTCCCATCCATGTCATCAAGCACAATTTTTTAAGGCTTTTTTCAAATCCTCATCATAAGTTTTCAGCACCAGATTATAACGGCGCGAAAGTTCCAGATAACTGGCGTCATAATAAGAAAGATTATATTCCACAGCAAGATCAAATATTCTGGAACGGATTTCACTGTCTGCCTGAGGCTCTGTATAAATCGGAAGCATCTGCAAATCATACATAATATCCATTGCATCAGACTTTGTAAGGACAGGCTCCCCGCCTTTATTCTTTCTCACCTTATATAACAGAACATTGTAAATCTCATACCAGAAAAGCTGAGGAACATAAAACTGCCCGTTTTTATTAAGCACATATTCCACATCATTTATACAGTCCGAAAACTCATCATCGCATAAACCGTTTAAAAGATATGCAGCCATAAAAGAGGTATCTACAACAAAACAAGGAAAAGGCTCTGCCTCAAGCTTAGTATTTTCTTCCGCCATCCCTAAGCTCCTTTAACTCTGTAGAAGTTATTACCTTTTCACCATTTTGCAGTGCTTTCTCTGCAAGTTTTTTTGAACGTTCAAGAATACGTCTGTGAGCTTCTAGTGCATCTTGATTTTTTGCACTTTGTATTCCCTGTAAAACCGCAACAGGTTTTCCATTTTTCGAAATATTTACCTGGGCTCCACCCTGCACCTTTCTTAATAATTCGGCAAAATAAGTTTTTGCATCAAAGGAGCCAACATTATAAACATTAAATGCATCTGGAATTAATGAAAAAGTCATAAAAACCTCCTGCTAATCTTTTATAATAAAAGAATAACAGAGGCCAGACTAAAAATCAACCAGTTTTTCAACCAGTTTATTTAACAAACATTAGTAAGAAGAACTTGTGTATTCTAAAGCGAATGCCCTGCTTAAAAACTCCACCCCAAAGAACAGTCCATATAAAGGTCAAAAGGAAGGCCAAAAAGGTGGAAATCTGTGGAAGATGCCAGCGATGATGACGAAGAAAACTTCCAGGTGCGGCCGGCGCCCATGCAGGCATTTAATGTAAAGCCAGATTTTGTAATATGCTGCCATCCACAGGAAGTTCCAAGGCCAATATCAAAAAAGCCCTTAAATCCTTGTGAATAATTTATAGTAGAAAAGCCGATTTTTGGATAAGCAGAAAGGTAAAATCCTTTTAGATAATTCTTAAAAGGGAAATAGAAAAACTCCGGTCTTAACAAAAAAGTAAAATACTGGTCGTAGTCCTGGTCGTAGCGGCCGTCGGAATTCTGCTTAAAGGAGTTCAAATAATTTTCAAAATAAAATTCACAGCCAGCACCCAAAGAAAACTCCTTTGTAAGGGCATACATAAAAGTAAAGTTTGCATTAAAGGCACAAGTTGCTGCATCATCATCAATAAATAAATAGGCAAGATTAGAAAGAGCATCAACCCCGCTGGCCTGAAGAGAATATTTTTTAGGAGGATTTTCTTCTGCCCACAAAGACAGTGCTAAAAAAAGTGCCAGACTTAAGCAAAAAAGTTTCTTCATCATAAAACTCCTTCTTTGTTTTCTAAAATATAAAGGTTGTTTTTATGAAAAATCCCCATAGAAAATCCTGCCGCAAAATACCATTCCATATTTTTGTAGCATTCATAGCGGGTAGCCTTTAGAAAATCTTCTGTGCTGTAAGTTTCCATGTAGCCGTAAGGGTTAGCAACCGTAATTTTATCTTCCAACAGATTCATGCCAGTAATCAGGGCAAAATGAAGAGTCCAGTTTTTTTCAAGATCCTGGGCTGCAAATTCAAAAGGAACCGGGAAACCACTTTTTAAGCAGTCGTAAATTGTCTTTAGATATTCAAGGTCACTAAGAGAGGCAGCCTTTGTTACCTTCCATTCCGGGAACTGCTTTTGACATTCATCCAGAAAGCCAGAGCCCAAAGCTGTAGTTACAGTGTGATTATTCTGTTCAAAAAGAGCCTCTTCGGTAATACTTTTTCCGGCAAAGCCCCCAAGCATCTGCAAAACCGCATAGCCACAGCTGATTTTCTGAGTAAAAACATTAACCCCGCTCACAGAAACAGGCTCCTTATATGCAGAATCTGCCACAAGAGCCGCAATATCAGCAGCCGAATCAGCCGCAAAGGCTCTGCTTTCTACAGGGTAAGCAATTGCATTCTTACAGGAAAGATTCAAAAATAAAGCTGCAATAAGAATGGAAATAGAAAATAATTTGCAACATCTCATAAGCGTCATTATAGTGAGTAAAAACCTAAATGAACATAGCCATATACTGTGGCAATGTGATTTTTGCACCATTCACACCTACATTACCATCAATAAGCTTATAGGCATAAGGTGGATTAAAATCATTTATAAAATTATTCAGAGATTCTGTTTCTCCCCTTTTTGACTTTACTTCAACAGGAATTGCAGCTCCGTCTTTTTCAAAAAGAAACTCTATTTCCTGACTATTATCTGATTTTTTGTAGTAATTTAGATTATAACCGCGCTTATACAACATATCAAAAATCAAACTTTCATATATTCCACCCTTTGCCGGGCCAGAAAGAGTTTTTTTAATTAAAGCCGCCTGTGTTTCAAATCCAAACATATTTGTTGTAAGCCCTATATCTGTAGTATAAAGCTTAAAGTTTTCCGGCTGTTCATAAGCCTTTAGAGGCAGCATTGGAAGAGATACATTTTTTACAAGCACAACAAGTCCAGCATCTTCCAGCCATGCAAGAGAATTATCATATTTTTTTGCACTTCCATTTTTTTCAACAGTTTTGTACTGAAACTTTGTATACTCTTTTGCAAGCTGCCGGGGAATTGAATTGTAGCAAGCCTTTATTTTAGGTTTTTCTATATTTTTTGCATATTGTTCAATATCATCTTCATATGATTTAAATATTTTCTGCTGAGTAGCATAAACCTCCTGATAATTTGAAGTCTCTAAAAATTTATTAACAACCTCTGGCATTCCACCAACAACCATGTATTCGCGAAGATAAGACAGATACATTTCATTTAATCCATCCGTCCAGTTTTTTTCTTCACTGCCAGAAGGAACTTTTTCCTTTTTATCAAAATATTCTTTCAGAATTCCCACGGCTTTTTCATCAAGGCCTCTAGCCCAAAGAAATTCTTCGAAATCAAGACTATGCATTAAAACCTCACGCTCATAGCCTACAGGAATAGAAAGCTCTTTCTCTATTTCCTTCTCTTCTTTGCTTTTATTATAATGAATTCCCAGCAAAGAACCTGAGGCAATAACATCATAACGTGAATCAAGTGCCAGAAATTTTAATGCAGTTCTTGCTTTCGGACTTATCTGAATTTCATCTATAAAAATAAGAGTATTACCATCAATAAATTTGCAGTCAGGAACATATAGAGATATCCGCTTAAAAATATCATCCGGCTCCAATGAACCTTCAAAAATGTTCTTATATTCTGAATTTTTAATAAAATTCAGATAAATATAGCTTTGATAATTATCTTTCCCAAACTGTTCTATAATGAATGTTTTTCCTACCTGTCTTGCACCGTTCACTAAAAGACATTCATTTTTTTTATTTTTTTTCCATTCCAAAAGTTGATAATAAAATTTACGTCTGAGCATTGTTTACCTCATTCAGGTAGATTATACTCTAGTTTCAGTAAATTTGCCACGAATTTGACGATGTTATAGCAAATTTTTGCCACGAATTTGACGATACTACACCAAATTTTTGCCACGAATTTGACGATGTTTTGACGATGTTTTTTACACTTCTGCCTTATCCATGGCTTTTTCCATCATTTCCACAAAGTCTTCTCCCCAGTAGTCGCAGAGGATTTCGCGGACCTGGCTTTGGAGTTCTGGGATAACCTGAGAGCGCATTTGTTTAATATTATTTACAAGATAGGAACGGCTAGAAAGGCGCAAGGCTTCCATCTGCTCCATGGAAAGAGGCTCTAAGCCTTTTGCAGGAAACTCTTTTACTGCTTCAAAGAGGATTGTAAAAACATTTGCCGTGGAAGCAATTTTTTCCCAGCTTTCAAGGTCTTTTATATGATGATTAGAAGAAATGCCGGTATCTATAGTATAGCTATAAACAGGAGTTTTAAGCCCTACATATTTTTTGGCAAAAAGGGCTATAAAAAAATACTGCAAAAAATCTTCGGCCATTACGCAGTGGGTAAAGGGAATGTAAGAAAGAGCTTGCAGATATAGTTCGCGGCGGATAAGTTTAGCCCACAAAAAGCCGACATGATTGCCCAGTACCAGGTAGCTGTTAAAAATATCAGAACCACATAGCTGGCCTTCATAAAGTCTGTTTGCTTTTTTAAGCATTTCCTGGGCGCGCACTTTCATTTCTGATTTATCAAGAGCTTTTGACTCATCAAGAAATATTTCTGAGCCGGCATGAACAATATCAGCCCCACTTTTGCATTCAGCTTCATACAAGGTTTTTAGTGCACCCGGCAAAAGGCAGTCATCGCTGTCCAACATAAGAATAAAATTACTGTGAGCGGCTTCTACCAGAGTGCGCCGGGCTTCCAATAGCCCAAGGTTTGAACGGTGTTCCAGATAGATTACCTGCTTTTTAGAAAGCTTATGAGCTTTTCTAAAATCTTTTACAATTTTCTTGCAATTTCTTCCGCGCTCATCATATCCGGAACTACCGTCATTTACCACCAGAACTTCCCAGTCTGAAAAATCCTGGCAAGCAAGAGATTCCAGACAAGAAAGCAAAGTTTTTTCCGCATTATAAACTGGAATGCAGACAGAAATTTTTGCAGAATCAGACTTCATTGAAATTAATAACCAAACTCATAAATATCGAATGCACCAGAAGAAGCCTGAAGTGTAGATGTAAAGCCTACATTCACATCTACTGCAGACATAGATTCATTTGTTAAATCTACAGTGACAACTCTGTTAATATTTCTAGAGTCATTTACAGTTCTTTTATTATCATCATCAAAAATGATATCACAATATACACCTTCGTCTGCAATTACCAGCTGATCTGGCTTTTTTGCAACAAAGCGTTTTGGACCGTAAAAATATTTGTCTGCGTCTTCAATAGGTGGCTGCATCATGTAATCCGAAACAAGAGTATATTCACTATTTTCCTCATTAAAAGTGTAATATTCTCCTTTATACAAACCAAGATAAGTAACAGTTTCAGACCAGTTTTCCTGTACTTTGTCCTGAAGATTTATTTTTGCAATTCCACCGCAGCTAGTAATAAGGGCTTTCTGGATATATGCATCACCGTTCTTAAAGTATACATTGCTTCCATTGTGAACCTCCCCACTTTTACTACCAATCTTTCTACTTTCATATTTATGGAGGAGAATATACAAATATTTTACATCATTAACTTCAGCAATCTGCATATCAGTAAATGCACAATTGCTCATTTCAGAATCATCTTCACCAGATGTATACAATGGCGTACCTGACCCCATTGTAATGTCGGTTTCTGATTCAGTAAATGGGACCATCTGGACAGTTTTTGTCTGAGTATTGTTTTTACGAGTGTTTTCTATGTAGATAAGATTTAACTGATTATTTTCTTCATATATTTCTATAGACGTAATTGTTCCATCACCAGAATTATCATAAGTAATATTTTTTCCATCAGAAACTGCAGAACCTACTAAAACAGATTTAGTAGATAAATCATATGATGCAAAATGATATTTATAAGTATAATTACTGTTATCATAATAAATAAACAAAAGATAAAGTTTTCCAGCATAATAAGTAAAAGCTGTGAGTCTTTGAAAACTTTTATTATTTTCTGCATCGCATGGACCATCAAGAAGCTGTTTCAAATTTATAGATTCAGATAAAACCATTCCACTATATGATGATTTATAAACTTGAATAAGAGGATTATCGCGATCTCCATTGTGAACATATACATAGCCATGTTCACCATCTATAGAAAACTGTGGATAGTATTGCGAAAAATCAAGACGAAGTAATGGCATTGAGATTCTTGCACCAGATAATCTATCTTGAGAAAAAATCTGTATTCCAGAATTAAATGTATCAGACGTCTTAAGACCAATTCCATAATAATCTTCTTGATCTGTTTCAAAAATCTTTTCTTCAGATACTTTATTCCAGAGAACTACCGGAGAAGAAAAATCTCCTGGTACTGCGAAAGTTTCTACCATCTGCTGAGTAATATTCAAATATGATAGTTTTCCATCTTCAGAATTTTCTACATGACTTCCGCTCCACTTGTCTGTTACAAAGCCACTATTAACTGCCAGGAGTTCCGGGCGGGAATAGATAAGGCTATCATCTTTGTAAAAGCTTAGAGTAGCCTCGTAGTTGTCTGGGAATAAATCTGTAAGACAGATATGGCAGGTATTATCATCAGGATTGAATAGGAATGTTTCGTTTTTTTCAACTTTGTCATGCCCAAGTTGAATATCTTCAATACTTTCATAAGAGCTGTAGGTAACTACACATTTTGTTATTTCACGAGTTTGATCTCTTACAAGTAAATTTGTAGAGCCGGTTACTTCATTATTTGAAAAAGGCTTAACAACAAAGTTCTTTGAAATTGACGCATAATTAGCACCTACTTCAATAACTTCTGGTTCTGCTCTAGCTATAGTAATTTCATCATCCCCAGACATGCAGTAAAAATTAACATTAACTTCCCAAGAGCCAGCTGATGGCAGAAGAAGAGCGTATTCATAGCTTTGAGTATCAGAATTATAAAACGCATCTGTAGTTACAGTCTTAGATCCATCCTGGTATGTAGCAATTACAAACATTTTTCCTGAAGTTAAAGATGATGTTATTGCATTAAATGAAGGAAAAGCCATTCTGCCGGTATTTTCAGAAGCAGAAAGAATTTTTCCACTAATGGTATAACCTTCTGCAGTTGAAGAAGCTTCAGTTTCTGTTTTTAAGCCGTCTGAACAGGCTGCAAGCAGAAGTCCAGTAGATAAAATCAGTAATGTAAATATTTTATTTATTGTTGTCTTTTTCATATTTTTACTCCCGCCTTAGTTTTTATCATTAACGATATACCATCTGTTTTCTGAACCTTCTGCAAGAAGCATTTCAGAGAGTTTTTGAGAAACTGTTTTTCCGTCTGAGGCTTCGACTTTTGTAAAGTACTCTTTTGCAGAGTCAGATATTCCTTCTTCAGGTGAATAATTTTCCCAGCCAAGAGAGTTTTGTGTAGCCCACCAGCCGTCTTCATCTTCAAAAGTTATAGAATTAATATAAGATGCACTATTAAAAGCATCTTTATGAATTGCTTTTACAGCAGATGAATTGCGAGAACAAATTGTTACATCACAAGGCATATATTCTGTGCCAACTTTTATCGCATTTTCATCAATCATTTCTTGTGAAAGATACAAACCATGAATATTTGTGTTTTTAATATCGTCTTCAGAAAGCTGTGTAATAGCGTTTACATCTGAAATATCTAGTTCAAGAGGTAAACTAATAGCATTTATTTTTTCAAAAAATTTATTTATAGCTGTAATTTTGTTATTTTCCAAAGTAGTTGAAGAAAAATCACAGCTAAGTTCGAGTAAAACAGGGTGAGAAATAGCATCCAATTCTATTTGAAGTTTAGACAATTCATTCTCAAGCTTCTGAACACTCGTTGGCTTTCCAAAATTTAACCCTATGTAAGTTTTATCTTCAAAATCCAAATCAAGGGTATCGCTTAGAACAATATCTCCAACCTTGCATGATACAAATAACTGATAACGACCTCCTACTTCTAACGGTAAGACAACTTGTTCAGAAATATCTGGAATCGCAATCCCTACCAGAAGAGACAAAGATGATGGTTCATCGTTTATTACACTCAAATACTCTTCAGGAATAGTTCCTGCTTGAACCATTTCTCTTCTAAGTTCTTTAGCATCTTTAGCAAGATAAAAAAGAGTGCCTTCAGGTACAAAATCATTTATGTCTTTTCCACCATAAAGAAGTTTCGCATTCCAATCTGTAGCCTCGAGACAAACGTTTTTAGCTTCTTCGGGATCGCTGATTTTATTCGGGTCTTCCCCCCTTTTTAGAACATATAGATTAAAACTGGCCATATTTAGAAGATTTCTATTTAAATCATTGGCACATTGTATAAACAACTCCCCGCCTACATCTCTTGACTCCCAGGAAATCTCACCACCTGCCGGAGCCTTTGCATCTCTTTCATATGAGCTAAGTACTATGCGATTTACCTGGCCTTCTTTGAGTTCAATTTCGTTTGCTGGAAGGGCAACACAATCTATTGCATAACCAGGAATATCTAAGTTTTCATAGAGAATTGTCAGGAAGAAGTAACCTTTTCCATCAAGACCCGGAGTTACTTTTACGGTGCGGGTCATTGTAAGTGTGTTATTTGTTTCATTGATGCTGATTTTTCTCTTTGTATCTTCTGCATCAGTTTCATCAACATTATTATCAAAATTACAGAGCCATTTTGATTTATCTGCAAGGTCTAAGAAACCTTCAGAATTTTTTAGCAGTTTTCTGCCATTGTCAGATGAAATATAATTTCCTTCTGCAACTAAATTATTAAGCTGAGAAAGATACTTGCTGTTTGAAGGGAAATAACGAAGATCTGAAAAAATATGAGTAAAGTTGCTTCCAATCCATGATGAATCAACGGAAAGCTCCAGCTGATATTCTTTTTCTTCAGGATAAGCGTCTCCTTCGCGTACTATATCATCAAAATCTATTGTAAAAGCTTTGAAGGTTTGAAAACCGTTTACTGCAACCACGGCATGTCTTGTAGCAAGAAGATTGGCACCTTCATAGCGTTTATTTCCGTCAGAAATAGACTGATCATCATAAAAGCCTACATCAAGAACATAAAATCCGTTATCAAGATTTTTTTCTGCAACAGCAAAGGTTCGGACTTTTTTTTCTTCATCATCCCATTTCCAGAGTGTAATGTTTTTTACGTTCTCCGGGTCGTCAATATTATAAAGAGTTCCAATTGCATAATTTGCAGGGCAAGTTTTTCCTCCAGCAAGCGAGTATTCCCAGCCTACTGCAAGGTCACCTGTATCTACATAGCTTGTATTAAAAGACAGGGTATTATTCCCAGCCACTATTTCTTTATTTTCAATTTTTGCAGTCTGAACAAGCTTTAAGTGGTAAGCACCGTCTTCATAAATTTCAGTTTCAGCATAAAGGTTCAGATAAAAGTTGTAGTTCCCCTTATTTAATTCAAGTGTAGTCTTGCGTAATTTTTCAAGAGAAGTCCATTCAGACTCTTCCAGATTTACATTCTCTGTATTACCATCAGAAAGAATTTTTTGTACAAGAAGCTCTACTTTACATACCTTACTTTCTTCCAGCTTTTGAGAAGCAACAATAAAGCGGGCTAAATCAGCAGAAAAAGTGATATAAGCTTTTTCATCAGAAGTTGAATTATCCTTTATTTTTCCACTACCTCCAATCCCATTACAAGAAAGTAAAGCTAGCAGACAAGCAGCTGTAAGAATAGACAATATCTTTTTTATCATTTTTTTCATAATTTCTTTCTCTCTCCCTTAGTTCAGCTCCGGCCAGACGGCCATATTTTCGCCATTTGTAGCAGATTTTTTATCTGCCAACTTAAAGAACTGATATTTATCATCATTAAAAATATAGCAAGGCTCAAGCATAACAAAGAACTTATCGCCAGCATTGAGTTTAGACAAAGCATTGCTTTTACCCCAGCTGTCTTCCGGCAAATCGGAAATAAAATCAAAGGCCTCTAATGAAGCTGGTAGTTCATTATTTATTGAATAATCATTATTCAAAAGCCATTGCCAGCTTTCTGTCCAAAGAGATATTGATGCAAAAGATTTTGTTACCTTCAAATATGGGTCATTTTTATAAATATCGAAAAAGGTTTTAAAGTCAGAAAAATCTTCTTCAGAAATTGTAATTTTAGGATAAGATTCGCTGCTATCTACCGTTAAATCTTCATTTTTAAAAGCTTTAGTTTTCTGAATCATAGCAGAAGTAATTGGTGTATTTCTCTGGCCCAGATAAGTAACAGGATCCAGCGTAATAGAGCTGTAACTATCACTATTTACACTACCCTCCAGCAAAAACTGGTACTCTCCATCAGGTTTAACAAAAGGCCAGTAGCCCTTCCAGCCGGAAAAAGCTTTTTCATAAAGCTGAATAATTTGTATGTCGGAATCTAATTCTTTTAAACGTGTATTTTCAAAGTATTCATCACTTGTAAAGCGATTGATTCTAAACTCTAGCCCACGTTCTGTAGAAACAAATACTATACGTTCTTCTTTTTCACGCTCAACAGAAACTTCAATTTCGCCAACAAAATATTTTTTATCTGCATTTTTTGCAACAAGAGAAACTGTATGTGGACCTGAAGAAAGAAGATCTTTATATACTTTAAGACTCATTCCCTTTTCATTTTCTTCAAAGCCGTCAATTGCCCAGGTAAGATCAAAGCCTTGCAGTAAAGACTGATCGGCTGCAAGAGGACTAATATTAAATACTTCATATTCAACAGTTGAAGCAGCATTATTTGAAGGTTTTACAGAGCTTTCTACGGCTTCAAGAGTAATCTCACTGGCAGAAAGGCTTGTTTCATCATCAATTGTGATTACTATTGTTGCATCTTTTGCTAATTCCTTACTATATTTTAGCTTAAGAGAAAGCTTATTATCATTTTCCTTTACTTCTATTTCATCGCTTTCACCGTAAGCAAATTCTTCCTCTCCATAGTAAATCCATGCCTTGGCTTTAACTTTTGTACCAACGGGAATTTCTGTAAAAGAAAATAAAAGAGGGCCTTTGACATTTTTTGTTATATCTAAAGATTCATTTTTTGACTCATTTTCTGAAAGCAGGATAAGACTAACTTTTAGGGTAAGACTTTTGCCTTCTCCACTTTTTTCTGCAGCACGAGCCATAATTTTTTCACAGGTTTGACTACTCAAAGAAAAAGACACTTCTGAAAGCAACTTTGAATCTGATTGAGAAGAACAAGCTGTAATTGAAAAAATTAAAAAGAAAATAAAAACAATAAGGGTAGATGATAAATTTTTCTTCATAAACTCTCCATTTTAAAATTTATTTTTAAATCATATAATCAGCATATAATTATATAGCTTTCTACTAAATTTCGTCAAATAGAATCAAGTTTTTTTCCAGGGCTTGTGCATTAAAATAATAGTTTTTCTAAAAAATGGCGGGAAGGAACAAAACATCATTCGAAAAGGCTCTGATTGTGCTGCCGCGCAAGCGGCAAACGTATATAATTACAAGCACAATCAGCGCCTAGCGGACGC
>ODAI013950003.1_pt1 | contig 13471 bp, 15 predicted proteins | sample 1539321 | NCBI WGS metagenome assembly ODAI01 (sample SAMN02144231, study PRJEB22623) | gut metagenome | biome: sheep rumen | host: Ovis aries | place: New Zealand
GAACTCTTTCTCCATGGCAGCCACGTATTGTGGATTTGTCCGCAGTTCGGGCTTCAATCGTTTCAAGAAGTGCAGCTTACCGTAAAGTCTCACTCGGTAGCACTCACATGTGCTGCCACCGACCTTCAGCAGTTCTGCGTCGGCGAAGGGCTGCCTTACTATTGAAAACGAAGATGTGCTGTCCATAGTTTTTTTCAGACTTTGTTATTTAGGCTTTTTGTTACTCGATGAAAAAAGTTCATAGGAGTTCAAAGTCAATGCCCTGTGCTTTTCCCGCAGTGAATGCTCCCAGATTCTCGCCGTTTCTGATAACTTCGGCTACCAGCAGGGGGTAGTTGCGGACGATATGCGTCAGTGTCAGCAGGTCGCCTTTCAGCAACTTGCTGTTCTCACTATCAGTCACACGGAAATGGTTGTCACCCAGATTTTCGATGGTCAACTTCCGATTGGGGGGATAGGAGATGGCCACTTGCTGACCGATTTCCATATAGCAAGCCAAATATTCATCGCGGTCGTCAAACGCAGAATTGCTGCAGTTCTCATCAATCAGCCGCAGAGCATCCCAGTTGTCGTATCCAAGATAACGGGCAATGATATCAAGAGTTGTTGTGCGTGGGACACGCTCGTCGGCAATGAACCCCAGCAACCGCTTCATGGTGTTGACTCCAATGTGCTCGCCTGTGGCAGCCTCCACATCGAGTGCCAGGCGTTCGCAATCGCCAGAGAGCCGGATTTCATTACCCGACTTCTCTCTCAAGAGTTCGTTTATATATGGTGAAAGTTTCATATTCTACAGCAATAAAAGTGCAATAAGCCGGGAATGATGTCCCGACTTACTGCCATAACGTTTTTTTATTCCCACTCGATGGTGGCTGGTGGTTTCGACGAGATGTCGTAGCACACGCGGTTCACACCTTTGACGTGGTTGATGATGTCGTTGCTCACCTTGGCCATGAAATCGTAAGGGAGGTGAGCCCAGTCTGCCGTCATGGCATCCGTGGACGTGACCGCCCTCAATGCCACAGCTCTCTCGTAGGTGCGTTCGTCGCCCATCACACCCACCGACTTGACAGGGAGCAGAATGACGCCTGCCTGCCAGATCTGGTCGTAGAGCGACACCGCCACCTCGCCGTTATCGGTGTATTCGAGTGGTGAACCGGCAGCCAGCACCTTCTTCGCCTGCTCTGCCGGCATATTCACCTTATAGTCGCGCAGTCCCTGGATGAAGATGTCGTCGGCATCCTGCAGCACACGTACCTTCTCTGGTGTGATGTCGCCGAGAATGCGGACCGCCAGTCCCGGTCCCGGGAACGGGTGTCGGGTGATGAGGTGCTCAGGCATGCCCAGCTGGCGGCCCACCCGTCTCACTTCGTCCTTGAAGAGCCATTTCAGCGGTTCGCACAGCTGCAGGTTCATCTCCTCGGGCAGTCCGCCCACGTTGTGGTGGCTCTTAATGACCTTGCCGGTAATGTTCAGGCTTTCGATGCGGTCGGGGTAGATGGTGCCCTGGGCCAGCCACTTGGCATCCGTAATCTTTTTGGCCTCGGCATCAAAGACTTCCACGAAGTCGCGTCCGATAATCTTGCGCTTCTTTTCCGGCTCGGTGACGCCCTCGAGGTCGGCGAAGAACTTCTCCGAAGCGTCCACGCCGATGACGTTCAGTCCCAGGCATTCGTAGTCGTGGAGCACGTTCTGGAATTCGTTCTTGCGCAGCATTCCGTGGTCCACAAAGATGCACGTCAGCTGGTGGCCGATGGCACGATTGAGCAGCACGGCAGCCACACTGCTGTCCACGCCGCCTGACAGACCAAGGATGACGCGGTCCTGCCCAATCTGCTGGCGCAGTTCCTGCACCGTGGTCTTCACGAAGTTCTTCGGACTCCAGTCCTGATGCCCTCCACAGATGTCTACGACGAAGTTCTTGAGTAGCAGGGTGCCTTGCAGCGAATGTGCCACTTCGGGATGGAACTGGACACCGTAGATGTCCTGTCCGTCAGCCTGATAGGCGGCAAACTTCACCTTCTCGGTGCTTGCTACGGGGTGGAATCCCTGTGGCAATGCCGTGATGGTGTCGCCGTGGCTCATCCATACCTGGCTGTTAGGCTCGAATCCCTTGAATAGCGGACAGGTGGTGTCAATGGTAGTGAGATTGGCGCGTCCGTATTCGCGACTGTCGGCCGGTTCCACACGTCCTCCCAGCGTATGACTGATGAACTGAGCCCCATAGCAAATGCCCAGGACAGGCATTTTGCCCACAAACTGCTGGAGGTCGACCTTGAAGGCCTCGGGGTCGTAGACACTGTAGGGCGAACCAGCCAAAATGACACCAATGACACTGTCATCGCCTACGGGAAACTTGTTGTAGGGAAGAATCTCGCAGAAGGTGTCGAGTTCGCGAAGACGACGTGCAATCAGTTGTGTGGTCTGACTGCCGAAGTCGAGGATGATGATTTTTTCCTGCATGTTACTACTTTATTTATTTCTTAAAATAATATACGAACGTGGCCAGACCTTCGAGGGCTTTCTTGCCCGTTTCGTCAATCCAGATGGTTATTTTCACGGTGGTCTTGATGGCACCGCGCAGGTTCATCAGTTCCACCAGGGTGGCCGACATCGACACGTGCTGCCCCGAAAGGACGGGCTGGGCAAACTTCAGCTTGTCCATGCCGTAGTTCATCTGCCGCTCCAGGTTGTGCACATCCACAATCTGGTTCCACATTACGGGCAGCAGCGACAGGGTCAGGTAGCCATGCGCAATGGTTTGCCCGAAGGGACTCTCCGTCTTGCAACGTTCCTCGTCGACATGAATCCACTGATGGTCAAGCGTGGCGTCGGCAAATTGGTTGATGCGTTCCTGTGTTACATGTATCGAGCCACTGCGGCCCAATTCCTTTCCTTCCCACTGCTGGAAATCTTCAAAAGAGCAAATCTGTACCATAGTTTATCTAGCATTTTCCGTTTACGCTTGCAAAGATACAAACTTTTCCGTACCTTTGCAAAAAAATAGACAGATGAAACCAATTTTTATCGCTGGTCCGTGTGTCATCGAATGTGCGGACTGCATGGAAGAGGTCGCTCGCGAGTTGGTTCGGCTGCAGGAGAAGTACGATCTTGACATCTATTTCAAGGCATCGTTCGACAAAGCCAACCGCACCAGCCTGTCCTCGTTCCGCGGCCCAGGCATGGAGCGCGGATTGCAGATGTTGGCCGACATTAAGGAGAAGTTCGGCCTTCGGCTCGTTACCGACATCCATGAGAGCTGTCAGGCAGAGCCCGTGGGCAGGGTGGTGGATGTGGTGCAGATACCGGCCTTCCTATGCCGGCAGACCGACCTCCTGGTGGCCGCCTCACGGACGGGCCGCATCGTGAACGTCAAGAAGGCCCAGTTTCTCTCCGGACTGGACATGCAATATCCTGTGGAGAAGTGCCGACAGAGCGGTGCCTCGGAGGTTTGGCTTACGGAACGCGGAAACATCTACGGCTATAACAACCTGGTGGTGGACTTTCGCAACATCCCCGACATGAAGCAATGGACACCGCGTGTCATCATGGATTGCACCCATTCTGTGCAGCGCCCGGGAGGCGCCGGTGGAAAGACGGGAGGCAATCGCGAGTATGTCCCGTCGATGGCTCTGGCGGCTAAAGCCTTTGGGGCAAACGGATATTTCTTTGAGATTCATCCCGACCCCGAGCATGCCATGAGCGATGGACCTAATATGCTTTACCTGAAGGATTTCGAACAGGTGGTTAAATCTTTGATTGAATGACGAACAGAGAGATTGCAGAACAATGCCTGCGCGACGAGGCGCAGGCTATATTGAGCCTGATACCCCAGTTGAATGATGCGTTTGATCAGGCCGTGGAGTTGATTATGAACTGTCGTGGCAAGGTCATCCTGACGGGGGTCGGCAAGAGCGGACACATCGGGGCCAAGATAGCCGCTACCTTGAGCAGCACGGGCACTCCGGCTTTTTACGTCAGTCCGCTCGACCTCTATCATGGCGACTTGGGCGTGATAACCCGCGATGATGTAGTAATAGCCATCAGCCATTCCGGCATGACCGACGAATTGCTTCGGTTTATCCCCTTCCTGATAGAAGAGAACATTCCCCTCATCAGTATCACCAGCAACCCCGATAGCCTCTTGGCTCGCAACAGTAACTGCCACATTAATGCAGCCATACGGCGCGAGGCATGTCCACTGAACCTAGCACCGACCAGCAGCACCACTGCCACACTGGCAATGGGCGATGCACTGGCCTGTGCACTGATAGAACGGCGCCAGTTCAAGGAGCGTGACTTTGCCCGCTTCCATCCCGGAGGCTCTCTGGGCAGGCGATTGCTCACCCGGGCCCGCGATGTGATGCGCAGCGACGACCTCCCCGTCATAGGGCCAGATATGCCCATGGGCGAGACGGTGATACACGTCAGCGAGGGCCGTCTGGGGCTGTGTGTGATTGTGGAAGACGGAGAGGTGACCGGCATCATTACCGATGGCGACGTGCGCCGTGCGATGCAGAAACTGAAGGAGCGTTTCTTTGATGTCACCGTCAAGGAAGTGATGACGCACAATCCTAAATGTGTTAATCCCAATACGAAAATTAGTGAAATCCAGCATATACTTCAAAATAACAAGATACACGCCGTCCTGGTGGTTGACGCTCAGCATCATCTGCTGGGCATTGTCGACAACTTCAGTTGTGCCCTGTAAGGCGCAGACTGCTACCGAGGCGATACGCAAGGCAATGTCGGCTCAGGGCAATCCCGAGTTTGCAGGCAACGAGATAACATTGTTGCCCTCGGCTCGCGCTAAGTACAGCGACATGTTCCAGGCCATTCGCGAGGCGAAGCGCTTTGTGCACCTTGAATACTTCATCTTCCGCAACGACAGCACCGGTCGCGCACTCCTCGACATCTTGCACCAAAAGGCAAACGAGGGACTGGAGGTGCGCCTGCTCATCGATGCCTACGGCAACTACAAGGCACCAGACCCTTGGACTTCGGACCAGATAGATAGCATACGCTCGTTGGGCATACAATTGGCCATTTTCGACCCGCTGCGCTTTCCCTGGATTCCCAATATGCTCCACCGCGACCATCGTAAGATCGTTGTCGTCGATGCCAAATCGGCTTACACCGGGGGCATGAACGTGGCCGACTACTACCTCCACGGGACTCCCCGTACGGGCACTTGGCGCGATATGCAGATGCGTATGGAAGGTCCCGTTGTGGACGAATTTGAGCGCATCTTCGAACGCATTTGGGTAGGGACGACCAAGGAGGATATGGACACTCTGCGCTATCGTTCAGATGGTCGGCCTGTGGGGGATAAACTGGTTTCCGTGGTCAATCGCGAACCCAGCCGGACGCCCCGCCAGATTCGCCAGTCCTATGTAGAGGCGCTCCGTTCGGCTCAGCACGTGGTGCGCATCGTCAATCCCTATCCCACCAACACCCACAGCGTACGGCGAGCCATGAGGAGGGCCTTGCGTCGTGGCATTCGCTTGCAGATTATGGTTTCGTCGCGTAGCGACAACCATGTGACTCCCGAGGTGATAGGCGTGCAGATGAAGAAAATGGCGAAGCGTGGAGCCGAGGTCTACTATTATGAAGGGGGATTCCACCACAGCAAACTGATGACTGTAGACCATGAGCTGGCCAGTATCGGTACGGCCAATCTTGACGGCCGCAGCATGCGCTACGACTATGAAGTCAATGCTTTTGTCTTTTCACCTGACATAGCTCAGCAGATAGACAGCATTTTCGATGTCGACCTGCAGAACTGCCAGATGCTCACGCCCGAAAACTTTCGCCAGCGCTTCTCGCTGAAGCAGCGCTTCATCGGTCGTGTATTCCAGATTCTGAAGGGATTGCTTTGATTCCTTATAATAGCAACTCGTAGAGGGTGGCCGATTGTCTGCCCTCAATCCATCTTTGCAGGATGCCGGCGGATTGATAGCCAAGGCTACTGAAAAGGGCTTGTGCCGGTGCGTTCGATGTGGCAACGTAGGCATGGAGACTGCGAAGGTGAAGCCGGTTGTTGGCATAGTCGGCCAACTGCCTGAGGGCGGCGGTTGCAACTCCCTGTCGGTGATATGCGCTGAGAACAACGATGCCCACCTCGGCCCGTAGGTGATGGGCAGAGAAATCAGTGAGGTCCACAAGTCCCACCGGTTGTCCGTCGGCTACGATGACGAGGCGCAGTTCGCCATCCTGATAGATGTCAGATTTCTGTTGTACCAGATATTGGCGCACGGTGTAGTGTGACACATGCTGGCTGTCCCCCGACGACGACCAAAGGCGTTCGTCGTTCTCTATCCGGTAGACCAGTTCCAGGTCTTCGGGTTCCAAGGCGCGCAATGCTATATGCCAGCTATCAGTTTCCATTTCGCAACTATCAACTTTTTGTTCCGCTACTTTCAACTCAATATGTCACTCGGCAGTATCATGATTCTCGTGCCTGGGTTATAGGTGCCCAGCAGAGTCGTGGGGTTGTCCTTGGCCTGTGCTATGAGGCGGTTTAGGATTTCGCCGTAGGTATACAGGCTGGTGTCGTAGACCGTGTATTGGTGTGGCGCATGAGGGTCGGTGGTGAAGACAACCCCATTGCGATTGCAGAGCTCCTGCATCTGCTGAAGCGATTCGTCGGAGCCCAGGCATAAACAGACCTCTGGAGCCGGTTGCCGATGGGGGAACAAGTCCAAAAACTTCTGCAGGGTGCGCTTTAGCATGTCGATGACGGCGCGCAGATAGACCGCAAGCCGGATGAGTTCGGACAGCAAGAAATAGCGGCGGCGGAAATGCTTGTCGAAGAAGATGAGCATAGCCTCATAGAAGACATGTACATAGCGATACGACGACTTTTGTGTGCTCTCACCCTTGTAGTGAAGAATGGGCGTAGGTACGTAGGCATTGCGCCAGCCACCCTGTAACAGGCGGTAAGATAGGTCTATGTCCTCGCCGTACATGAAGAAGGTCTCGTCGAGCAGACCTATCTGGTCGAGGGCTTGGCGACGTATCATGAAGAAGGCTCCGCTGATGATCTCGATGTAGTTGGCCTCCTTGCGATTGAGGTAGCGCATATAGTAGTGTCCGAAGCGACGGCTGTGGGGAAAAAGGGCCGTCAGACCCACCATTTTGCAAAAGGCTGTCCAGGGTGTGGGCACACCTCGGCGCGACTCCCATGCGAAACGTCCGTTGCTGCCGTACATGGCAGCGCCGGTGCCTCCGACCTCGGGGTGCTGGCCGAGGTACTGTATGCAATCCGTGAGGCTGTGCTCCGTGACGATGGTGTCGGGATTGAGCAGTAGCACGTAGCGCCCTTGAGCCTGCCGGATGGCTTGGTTGTTGGCCCGTGAAAATCCGCAGTTGTCGGGGTTGGCAATAAAATGAACTTGTGGGAAACGGCCCGAGAGATAGGCCACGGAATCGTCGGTGGAACAATTGTCTACAACAAAGACCTCGACGGAAAGTCCTTGACTGGCAGCCAGCACAGAGTGGAGGCATTGTTCAAGATAATACCTGACGTTATAACTTACTATGATTATGCTTAAATCCAAGGCTTCAATCTTTAATCCTTCACTTCATCACTTCTTCATCACTATTCTCAGTTTCCTTATCCTTCTTGGGATGTACGGTCACGAAAAATACAGCCCATAGACCGATAAGTGCCACGAAGATGCCGTTGGTCTCGTGGGTCGTCAGACAGTAGACCAGGCCGAGCACTACGGGTATGAGGGCAATGACGAGACGCGTCGTGCGACTGAAGCTTTTCTTGCTGAGCGACAAGGGGACGGCCACAAGTGTCAGCAGACATAATACTTGAAGAATGTATTGTATATCCATATCTGAATCTTACTGTTTTCTTAACTTCCGACTTGAAACGGCACGCGGTTGACGATGGAGCGTCCCAGCGTGACTTCGTCGGTATATTGCAATTGGTCGTTTTGTGCCACGCCGCGAGCAATGACGGTGATGCGCACATCGTTGTCGACCAGGCGGCGATAGAGGTAGAAGTTGGTGGTGTCGCCCTCCATCGTAGGGCTCAATGCCAGAATCACTTCCTTGACTTCGCCCGTTTGCACCCGTTCCACCAGACTCTGCACCTGCAGGTCGCTGGGGCCTATGCCGTCCATGGGCGAGATGACGCCTCCCAAGACATGATACGTGCCACGGTATTGCTGCGTGGCCTCGATGGCCATCACGTCCTGGATGTTTTCCACCACGCATACGGTGCTGTGGTCGCGACGGGGATTAGAACAGATTTCGCAGGTGTCGGCGTCGGAGATATTGTGGCAAATGTGGCAGAACTTCACCTCCTGGCGCAGTCGGATAATGCTTTGTCCAAAGGCCTCCACGGCGCGCGTGTCCTGCCGCAACAGGTGCAGCACCAGGCGCATGGCTGTCTTTCCGCCGATGCCCGGCAGTTTGGCAAATTCGTCTACTGCCCGTTCCAACAATTGTGAGGGATAGTGCTGCATTTCTCTTTATAGCGTTCCTTTCGATGAGGGTAGCTGCATGTGTTCTACATCGCGTCGGACGGCCATTTTCAGTGCCCTTGCCAGCGCCTTGAATATGCCTTCTATCTTATGGTGCTCGTTCTCTCCCTCGGCCTTGATGTTCAGGTTCATGCGAGCAGCATCGCTGAGACTCTTGAAGAAGTGCAGGAACATCTCGGTAGGCATTTCGCCGATGCGCTCGCGATGGAACTGGGCGTTCCACACCAGCCAGGGGCGTCCGCCAAAGTCGAGGCTGACCTGACACAGGCAGTCGTCCATCGGCAGACAATATCCGTACCGCTCTATGCCGCGCTTGTCGCCCAATGCCTTGGCCAGACATTCGCCCAGGCAGAGGGCCGTGTCCTCGATGGTATGGTGCTCGTCGACGTGCAAGTCGCCCTGGCACTGGATGCTGAGGTCGATGTTGCCGTGCTTGGCTATCTGTTCCAGCATGTGGTCGAAGAATCCCAGGCCTGTCCGTATGTCGGACTGGCCGTTTCCGTCAAGGTTCACGCGTACACTGATGTCCGTCTCCTTGGTCGTGCGGCGCACTTCTGCCGTGCGCTCTCCGGCATACACCACCTCGCGAATCTTATTCCAGTCGACCGTAGGGGACAGTATGAGCGATTTGCAGCCGAGATTCCGTGCCAGTTGTGCATCCGTCTCACGGTCGCCAATGACATAACTGTTGGCCAGGTCAAAATCTCCATCCATGTAAGGAGTCAGCATGGCTGTCCCCGGCTTGCGTGTGGGGCGGTTGTCCTTCGGGAAGGAGCGGTCGATGTGCTGTGCATCGAACTCCACGCCCTCGCCGTGCAGAATCTCCAGCATGAGGTTGTGCGTGGGCCAGAAGTCGGTTTCGGGATAGGAGGGAGTGCCCAGTCCGTCCTGGTTGCTTACCATGACGAACAGGTAGTCGGTATGTTGGCGCAGGAATCGCAGGGCCGATATGGCGCCAGGCACAAACTGGAACTTCTGGAACGAGTCGATCTGTTCGTCCTCGGGTTCTCGCAGGATGGTGCCGTCGCGGTCTATGAAAAGGATTTTCTTCATGCTTTGTATTGTCTTAATGCTGCCAGCAATTCGCAATTTTCCTGCGGAGTGCCGATGGTGATGCGCAGGCAGTTGCCACAGAGCACCACACGATGGCGGTTGCGCACGATGATGCCACGGTCCACAAGGTAGAGATAGATGCTGTTGGCATCCGTCACCTCCACCAGGAAGAAGTTGGCATCGGTGGGGTAGAGCCGTCGGCACAGGGGCAGTTCGGCTACGGCCGGCAACAAGTGGCTGCGCTCGGTGCAGATGGTAGTGAGCCACTGCTGCAGTTTCGGCAGGTTGTGCAACATCTCATGTGCCTGCTGCTGTGTGAGCAGGTTGACGTTGTAGGGGTACTTCACCTTGTTGAACAGGGCAATGATTTCGGGACTGGCAAAGGCCATTCCCAGGCGGATGGCAGCACAGCCCCATGCCTTGCTCATCGTGTTCAGCACGACCAGGTTGGGGTACTCTGCCAGGTCGAGACGGAAGGGCCGCTGCGAGTTGAAGTCGCTATAGGCCTCATCCACAACCACGATACCCTCGAATTCCCGGATTACGCGCTCCACCTCGTTGCGCTGCAGGCAGTTGCCCGTGGGGTTGTTGGGCGAGCACAGCCAGATGACTTTCGTCCGGTCGTCGCAGGCCGCCAGCAGTTTGTCGGCATTGAGTTGGAATCCCTCGTCGAGCAGGACGGGGCGGTACTCCACATCGTTGATATGAGCGCAAACTTCATACATGCCATACGTGGGTGCGATGGCCACGACGTTGTCCACCTTCGGTTCGCAGAAGATGCGGTACATCAGGTCGATGGCCTCGTCGCTGCCGTTGCCCAGAAACATGTGGCTGGCCGGAACTCCTTTCACCTTGCTCAGTTCGGCCTTCAGATTCTCCTGCAGCGGGTCGGGATAGCGGTTCCACGGCGCGTTGTAGGGATTCTCGTTGGCATCCAGGAAGACATGTGCCTCGCGTCCCTTGAACTCGTCGCGTGCGCAGCTGTAAGGGGTCAGGCGTTGTATGTTGGGTCGTACTAATTTTTCCAGATTCATAGGCTTTCTAATCTTAAGGCCATTGCCCGCTTGTGGGCATCCAGTTGTTCGTTCTCGGCCATCAGTTCCACGGCGTGCCCTATTTGGCGCAGCCCCTCTTCGGTGAGTTCTTGGAAAGTCACCTTCCTCTGGTAGCTGTCCAGGTTCACTCCGTTGTATGCCACCGCATAGCCGTTGGTGGGCAGGGTGTGGTTGGTGCCGCTGGCGTAGTCGCCTGCACTCTCGGGCGTCAGGTGCCCCAGGAAGACGCTGCCGGCATTCACCACCCGGGCGGCCAATTCCATATAGTTGCGTGTCTCGATGATGAGGTGCTCGGGTGCGTATTGGTTGGTCAGGCGCATCATCTCGTCATCGTTGTGCACGAGAATCATCTTGCTGTGCTCCAGAGCCTGGCGGGCAATTTCGTTGCGAGGCAAAAGGGCCAGTTGGCGTTCCACCTCGGCTTCGACCTTGGCAAGGAGACCTTCGCTGGTGGTGACCAGCAGCACTTGGCTGTCCACGCCGTGTTCTGCTTGCGAGAGCAGGTCGGCGGCCACGAAGTCGGCACGGGCCGAATCGTCGGCCAGCACCTCCACCTCACTCGGACCTGCAGGCATGTCGATGGCCACGTCGTGCAGCGAAACCTGTTGCTTGGCACACATCACAAACTGATTGCCAGGACCGAATATCTTGTACACCTTGGGAACGGACTCTGTGCCATAAGCCATTGAACCGATGGCTTGTACGCCACCTATCTTAAAGATACGGTTCACGCCGGCAATGCGTGCGGCCACCAGTATGGCAGGGTTCACCTTTCCCTCGCGGTTGGGTGGGGTGCAGAGCACTATCTCGCTGCATCCGGCTATCTTGGCCGGAGTGGCCAGCATCAGCACTGTGCTGAACAGTGGAGCCGTTCCGCCTGGTATGTACAGGCCGACGCGCTCGATGGGGATGGCCTGCTGCCAGCAGGTGACGCCCTCCGTCACCTGGCACTTCTTCGTCTCGAAGCGCTGTGCGGCGTGGAAGGTGTGTATGTTCTGGTGGGCCAACTGCAGCGCCTGCTTCAGTTCGTCGCTCACCAGCCCCTCTGCCTCCTGCATTTCTGCCTCGCTCACGGCCAGGTCGGTCAGATGTGCCTTGTCGAACTTCAGTTCGTACTCACGGACAGCCTCGTCGCCTCGCTCCCGTATGTCGCGAAGCACACTGGCCACCACATCGTTCAGTTCCGTGGCGTCCTTCGTGGGTCTGCGCAGCAGTTCTTCCCACTCCGTTTCCTTGGGGTATCTGTATGTCTTCATCCCTAATCCCTAATCTCTAATCCCTAATCTCTAATCCCTCACAGTATCATCTTCTCCACAGGCACCACCAGGATGCCCTCGGCTCCCAGTTCCTTCAGGCGACTGATGATTTGCCAGAAGCTCTTCTCGTCCACCACCGTATGCACGCTGTTCCATCCCGGTGTAGCCAGTGGCATCACCGTAGGACTGCGCATGCCGGGCAGGACGCTGACGACCTCCTCCAGATGTTCGCTGGGCACGTTCATCAGCACGTACTTCTTGTCCTCGGCATTCTTCACGGCCTCGATGCGGAAGAGCAGTTCGTCCAAGATGTGCCGTTTCTCTTCCGTCATCTGTTTGTAGCCGATGAGCAGGGCCTCGCTTTTCATCACCACTTCCACCTCGCGCAGGTTGTTGCTCACCAGGGTGCCGCCGCTCGACACGATGTCGAAGATGGCGTCGGAGAGACCGATGCCCGGACTTATCTCCACGCTGCCCGTGATGACATGGATGTCGCTCTGTATGCCCCTTTCCTGCATGAAGCGGCGCAGGATGTTGGGATAGCTGGTGGCAATCTTTCTGCCCTCGAACCACTGCAGTCCTGTGTAGTCTACGGCCTTGGGTATGGCCAGCGACAGACGGCACTTGCTGAAGCCCAGGGGACGGATGATGTCTACGTCCTCGCCCCTTTCCTCCAGTTCGTTGCGGCCCACGATGCCCAGGTCGGCAACGCCCGAGGCCACGCTCTGCGGGATGTCGTCGTCGCGCAGGAACAGTACCTCTATGGGAAAGTTCTGACTCTCCACCAGCAGGGTGCGTTTGCTGCTTGGTATCTTTATGCCTGCCTCTGTCAGCAGGTTGATGGTGTCTTCGTAGAGACGTCCCTTCGATTGTATGGCAATTCTAATCATTTCCTTTTACCTAATAAAATCGCGTGCAAAGTTAGTGATTTTCCGAGACATGACCAAATCCGTGGGCAACTTTAAGTCCTGCCCGGCCTCTCGTGCGGCACATTTCGCAAATCTCCGTATTTCCCTCGCGCGCGCATACTGACCGATTTTTCTACGAAATTTCTATTTTGTAGCAAATAATAGCAAGTTTGTTTGGCGGAATCAGAGAATAAATGTAATTTTGCCATCGGAATGGTGGCATAATGCCGTCATAAGATAATAAATTAAGATTATGGCACAGTCGGCAGTAACAGTACGTATAGATTCGGAGATGAAATCGCAATTCGATGAACTCTGCAATAAGTTTGGAATGAGCATAAACACTGCTTTCAACATCTTCGTCAATGCGGTGGTGAGAAGCCGGAGCATACCGTTTACCATCAAGGATGACAGAGTTGAAAAGTCCAGTGCGCTTGACCTTTTTATGAAGCAGCGTAAAGTAGCAGAGTCCAGCTATGAACCGGAGATGACACTGGAAGAAATCAATGCAGAGATTCGTGCTGCAAGGGAAGAGAAATACGGAAGATGAAGAAAAGAAGCCCCATACATGCCTATAAGCGACTGCTGGCCCGCGACCAAGACTGGGATTTTGCCTTCCTCATAGCCTTGGAGAAGAAGAAGCTCCAGCGGGTGCACGACTACTTCAAGTATCAAGGCCAGCCCGAAGTCAACAAAACGGA
>ODAI013178133.1_pt1 | contig 13469 bp, 13 predicted proteins | sample 1539321 | NCBI WGS metagenome assembly ODAI01 (sample SAMN02144231, study PRJEB22623) | gut metagenome | biome: sheep rumen | host: Ovis aries | place: New Zealand
CCCCGTCCCCGCTCCTTTCGGAACGCCGAAAGGAGCAAAGGCGAATCCCGTTAAAACGGAACTTGAAAAGATTCTTCGCACAAAGAAAGCACAGAGCTTCTCAATTGCTCTGTGCCTTAGTTTGTCATAATGCAAATACTTGTTAGCTATAGCGCGAAGCATATCGCTTTTGCTTCTTTTCGCGTCCGAAAAGAAGCGGGTGCAGGGCAGCGCCCTGCTCTCAAGCGCAGCGACCTCTCAAACTCTCAAGCGCAGCGACCTCTCAAAACTCTCAAGCGGAGCGGACGGGATCTCAGAACATCTTAGCGGAGATCTGAGATGCGGCGAAGGAACCTTCGCGTGCCTGTCCGTTTGCTTTCGGGTGAAGACCGTCTATCAGGTAACGTCCTTCTGCGCCTTTGTTCTCGAATTTTTCGCAGATACCGCAGCCGTGGAAGCAGTCTATGAGCTGCACACTCATACCGCCGGCGATTTTTGTGAATACCTCGGATATCTGCTTTTCGATCTTGGCATTGTGGTCAGGATCGGCAGCCTGGATAGGTGTCAGCACAAATATCCTTGCTTCGGGGAAGTTCTCCGATATCGTCTGTATGCACCAGCGCATTGCACCGGCTTCTGTGAAAAGATCTATATTTTCATTCCCGACGAGCGTTTTTCCTGTGAGCGCTTTTGCGGGATCTCCGAGCATTCCGGCATCGTCGTTTGTTCCCATTGCGAAAGCAAAAACATCGGGTCTTTTCGCGTTTCCGTTTCTTACTTCAGACAGAAAGCGCTGGATATGCACTACTGCGCAGTTGTTTGCGCGCTTCTGGAGTTCGTTCAGATCATCTGTTTCGAGCCAGCCGTCGCTTATTCCCGCAAATCCGGGATCATCATAATCCTGTGTTGTGACGCTTCCGGAGGACGTTGTTATCGTCCGTTTGTACCACACCGCGCTTCCTACTGCCACATTATAGTGTGACGCAAAGCTCAGTTTCTGAAAAACGTGCCACGACCACTGCATTCCTGCGGTGATGCTGTCGCCGTCAACGGCAAAATTAAGTTCCTTGAAATTCATATCTTGTCATTCTCTTTTCTTATCAGTTCTTCGCTGTCAAGTATTATCGTGAACGGACCGTCGTTCAGCAGTTCTACCTTCATCTCCGCGCCGAATATTCCCTTTTGGGTCGGAAAATGCTGCTCACATTCGGATATAATGTACTCGTACAGCTCGTTTGCCATATCCGGCGCACCGGCTTTTACAAATGACGGGCGGAACCCTCTTCGGCAGTCGGCATAAAGCGTGAACTGAGAGATCAGCAGAAGCTCGCCGCTTACATCTTCCAGCGACAGGTTCGTCTTTCCGTTTTCGTCATCGAATATCCGCAGCCCGAGCAGCTTTTTTATAAGCTTGTCTGCAATTTCACGGGTATCGCTGTCATGTATGCCGATCAGCACAAGAAATCCCTTGCCTATCTTACCGACCGTGTTTCCGTCAACCGTAACAGATGCGTGTGTGACACGCTGTATCACAAATCTCATTCTTTATACCGTGAATATCCTGAGCTGCTGTTCGAGTATCTGAGCCTGACTTGCCAGCTCTTCCGAACTTGCGGCGGATTCCTGTGCAGTAGCGGCATTGCTTGTTACAACGTCCGTTATGCTGGTAAGTCCGCTGTTTACTGTAGATATATCACGTGCCTGCTGGCTGGAGGAATCTGCCACCTTGCCGACAAGAACGCTGAATTCCTGTACCGAGTTGCTGACTTCTTCAAGCGACTTGCTTGCGGACTGGTTGAGCTGAACACCCTGATCCACTGCCGCAACGCAGCGTCCGATCACCTGTACTGCGTCCTTTGCGGCTTCTGCGGACTTGCTCGCAAGGTTTCGTACCTCGTCTGCAACAACAGCGAATCCCTTGCCGGCATCTCCTGCTCTTGCAGCTTCTACCGCTGCGTTGAGCGCGAGAATGTTTGTCTGGAAAGCTATATCGTCTATGAGCTTTGCAATAGACTGTATTTCCTCAGATGCCTTGCGGATATCCTCGATAGCGCTGCTGAGGTTATCCATATTGCGGTTTCCTTCCTGTACATCGAGCACTGTCTTTTCGGAGAGAGTACGCATACGGTCGGTCATCTGTGCGTTTGCGGCAACATTTTCGTTGATGTTCTTTACAAGAGTATCGAGTTCTTTAAGTGTATTTGCTTCGGTAGAGGAGTTGTTCGCAAGGCTCTGTGCGCCGCTCGCGATCATTCCGACACCGCCGTTTACCTGCTCGCCTGCCTGTCTTATAGTGCCGATCGTGGATTTTAGCGATGAAGCTATCTTATCAAGAGATTCCTTGATATGGTTGAAGTCGCCCTGATAATCGCAGCTACTCTCGGCTGTAAGGTTGCCGTTGGAGATCTCCGTGAGGATAAAGTCTATATCCTTTATGTAGGCACCAAGATTTCTGATAGTCTGTTCCATTGCCTGAGAGAGGACCTCTGTCTCGTCGCCTCTGTCGTTTGCCCTGAACGATGCGTCTATCTCACCTCTGGAGAACTTTTCGAGGCACTCTGCGGTGGGAGTGATAGATGCAGCGATCTTCTTTGCTACGCCGATAGATACTACCACGCCTGTGCAGGTGAGAACTGCAGCCCAGATGAAGATAGCTATGATGCACTTCTTGCCCATGCCGTAGATAAGTGAAGCATCGGTGACATAGAATACCGTAAATTCGGGGTGATCGGTCACAGGAGACGAATATACCACATACTGAGATAATGCGCCGCCGGTATGTGCAGACTTTCCTGACTGAGCGGCAGATAAATTGTCCTTATACAGGGAGTTTCCGGAAATGTTTGTTCCGCATTCGCTCTTAATGGTGGAAATAAGTATTTTTCCGGTATTGGTGTCGGCTATGAATCCGTATATCCCGTCGCCCTTCATTATATCGACCGCATAGTCAAAATATCCGTTGTAAAGCTCTCCGACTACAGTCTCGCTTCCTCTGTTCAGTGCAAAGAGATTGATATTTGCGGAAGAGATATATGCCATTGTCATTCCGCCGTTGGAAAGCTTCTGGCTGTCAGATGAAAAATCGCTGTAGTTATAGCTTCTCTGATCTCCGAGAACGAATACATCATCAAAAATATCATTGTGTTCGCCGGGAACAGCATCTTTAAGACCGCCGGGAAGAAAGTCGAGTTCTTCATGCATTGAACTTATAACGCTGCTGATGACAGTCGTGCCGAAATGATCCGCAAAATTTGATTCGACCATATTCACAGCAATAGCAGACACGACCGCAACTGCGAATGAGCCTATTCCCGCGCACAGTATTCCGAGTCTCAGAAGACGTTTTTTCATTGAAGTTTTCATGAGCTTTTTCCTTTCGAGGGCATAAATTGTCAATATTTATAACATTATACCATATTTCTCAGAATATTTCAAGTGCAACATACAGAACTGATGTGAAAAAAAACACCCCGTATTTTAAGCAAAATGCCAAATTTACGGAATGTTTTGTAATAATCATATAGCCTGTCTGATACTTTCGGGGATACTTCTCTTGACGATATCGGCACCCATAGCGCGGAGTTTTACGTCCATATTGTCGTAACCTCTCTCGATATGGTAGATGTCCTCGATCTCGGTCGTCCCTTGGGTGCTTAGTCCTGCGATTATCAGCGCAGCGCCTGCACGCAGGTCTGTTGCTTTTACCGGAGCTCCGGTGAGGTGATCTACGCCCTCGATAACAGCGACCTTTCCGTCAACGGAGATATCCGCACCCATTCTGCGGAGCTCGTCCGCGTATCTAAACCGGTTGTCGAAGATACCCTCTGTGATGATGCTCGTGCCTTTTGCGAGAGTGAGGAGAGCTGCGAGCTGCGGCTGCATATCGGTGGGGAACCCGGGGTGAGGCATTGTCTTAACGGTGATCCTGTCGTAATCTCCCTGTCCGATGACTCTTACACTGTCGTCATATTCCATTACCACGACCCCGATCTTGCGGAGCTTTGAGGTTATGGGTTCGAGGTGCTTCGGGATAACGTTTTTGATGAGGGCATCGCCTTTTGTTGCGGCAACCGCGATCATAAATGTTCCTGCCTCGATCTGGTCGGGGATTATCGAATATTCTGCGCCATGGAGCCTGTTTACGCCCTTGATCTTGATGACGTCCGTACCTGCGCCCATTATATCCGCGCCCATGGAGTTCAGGAAGTTTGCAAGATCGACGATATGCGGCTCTTTGGCTGCATTTTCAAGTATAGTAAGCCCTTCCGCCTTGACAGCGGCGAGCATTGCGTTCATTGTTGCGCCTACTGACACCTTATCGAAATAGATCTGTGTGCCGAACAGAAAATCCGCTTTTATATCGACTATGCCGTGTTCGATCGAGCATTTTGCTCCGAGCGAACGGAAGCATTTGAGGTGCTGATCCATAGGTCTGTCGCCGAGGTCGCAGCCTCCGGGCATAGGCACCTGTGCGTGCTTGAAGCGGCTGAGGAGAGTTGCAAGAAAATAATACGAAGCTCTCATAGATCTTGCAAGCTCATAGGGCACCGGGATATCCCTGACAGTTGTGGGGTCTATCTCGATCGTTGTTTTATTGATGACCCTGACCTTTGCACCCAGTTCTCTGAGAATATGGAGATCAATGGCTACATCGTTTATCGAAGGAACATTTTCGAGCACACAAGGCTCATCTGCAAGAATGACTGCGGGTATTATTGCGAGTGCGGCGTTCTTTGCACCGCTTATCTCGACTTCACCCGTCAATCTTTTTCCGCCGTTTATAATAAATTTATCCAAAATTCTGACCTCTTATCCGGTTTTTATAGACCCGCCGCAGACAACACGGAGACTGCTCCGTGACTGTACGGTATCTGCGATAGACCGTATTGGGGGAAGAATACAGCTCAATTCCGTTTGAGCATATTTATCCTGCCGGCATCGTGTCATCTTAACTGATGCTTTAAAAGTATAGCACATTCCGACCCAAAAATAAAGCCTTTTTTAGCAAAATCTACATTTTCACCATATATTTTTAACATTAATATTGATAATATACAAATAAAATACAGCAATTTATGTGATTCTGTGTATAAAATGCCTGTTTTCAGCGGAAAAAGGCTGCTGATAAACGTGATCGGCGCTTTGGCAATATTAAACAACTGTGCTGTCCGGACCGGTATTATTCTTCGATAACGACTATCTCGTCCTCGTCCGGATCTGTTGCCGAGGCTATCTGAGTCTCGGCAGGAACGGTATCTGCATCTGCTGCCTCCTGAGTTTCCGGTGCGGCGCTTTCAACTGCTTCATCTGCGGTCATCTGGCTGTCGGCTGCATTTTCGGCGGAATTTTCAGCTTCCGCGCCTTCACTGCCGGATTCTTCCGGCACTCCGGTGGTATCATCGGAAGATGCAAGTGTAGGCAGAGTCTCTGCGTTGATGATCTCGTCCGCGGTAGTGGTCTTGACTGTCTTTGAGCCTTTTTTGGTGGTAGTCTCCTCTGTTGTCTGGGGCTCGATCTTTACTATTTCAACTGTTTCAATTATTATCGAATCCAACGGTTTGGAAGGAGTTTCTTTCCTGTCGTCGATCTTGTTTCCGGAAACCACTTCGACCGAAAGTATCGACCTCAGCACATCGAATCCCTTTATTACCTGTCCGAACACGGTATTCTCGCCGTCAAGCTCATAAAGTCCGCCGGACTTCGCATACTTCTCCTTTACCTCTGCCGGAATGGCTTTCAGCTCGGCGAGATAGTCCTCGTACTTCTTCTTGTCCTCCGGCAGCAGTCTTGCGGATATCGACTCGTCTGCGAGCTGACCGGATATCTTATCTATCACGGCATCTATATCCTGCGGCTTGTTGTTGCCCACGATATAGAACTGCGCATAGCTTCCGCTTTTTGAAGAAGTAAAGCAAAGTGCGCCGTAGAAATTATACGTCTGATCCGATGTCTCGACAGGTATGTACTGAGATTCGGGGATATTTCCGTCGCTGCCGTCACCGTTCAGGGATCCGCCCTGTATGAGGTAATCGTTTATTACTCTGTGTATGGTGCGGTTGTCATAATATCCTCTTTCGGCAAACTCTATAAAGCGTTCTACCGATTTCGGTGCGGCTTCCGGAAACAGCTTTGCGGTTATCTCACCGAAATCCTTCACCTTTATGATCGCGTAAGTGCCGTTATCGCCGTATTTCACTTCGCTCAGGTTGCCCTCGACCTTGCTGTCTCCGCAGCCTGCGGCTGTTATTATCATTACTGCGGTAAGAACTGCCGCAGCCGCTCTTTTCAGTATCCTTATCATTTTAACAATACTCCTTTAAATTACAGCGGTCTGCTCCCTCATACCGCCGGTCAGCCTGCATGATATTCCTCTATAGTGATCTTTGTGATATTTATTGGCTCCACCGGTGCGGAGGTATCTCCGCTCACAGGCGCGGCGCAGATCTTTTCTATCACATCGAATCCTTCTATCGTCTGTCCGAATACTGTGTGCAGACCCGCAAGCCCTGCTATGCTGCCCTTTTCTCTGAACGCATTTATCAGTTCGTCCGGCAGAAGCGGATTTCCGCTTTTGTCGGTAACGCCTTTCAGAGTTTTTACGTCATCGTCGGTAAGCGGCTGCTCGTTTATCACGAAGAATCTGCTGTCGCCGTATCCGCTGCGTCCGTTGAATGAGCACAGAGCGCCCTTGAACGGCCAAAGATCGACCGAGTATTCGTTAGGGATAGGGTTTCCGTCAGATGTCACGCCTGAATTTCTCTGCTCGTTCTCTGCACCTGTCATGAACAGTGAGCTCTGCAATATGCCGTAAACGTCCTTGCCGTTGTAGTAACCCTCATTTGCGCGGTCTATGAAGTTCTGTACCGTATTCGGTGCATACTGAGGGTAGAGTACAGCTTTTATTGTGCCGAAGGTCGTTTCGATGACAGCAAGGGGCTGTCCGTCGTATGGGTCTTCAAGCTGCACAAGGTGCATAGTGCTGTAATCGAATGTTCTTACGGGATTCTGATTGAGTCCCTCGTCCTGTCCTCCTCCGAAGCCGAAGCAGCCGGAGAGTGCGAGAACTCCTGCCAGAAGTATTCCCGCGAGTAGCTTTTTTGCCATATCGTCAAGCCTTTCTTATAACTGTACCCTGTCTCGTTTCCTCGACGATCCAGCCCATTTCCGTTATCTTTGCTCTTATCTCGTCTGCCTTTGCAAAATCCTTTGCTTTTCTTGCATCGGCTCTCTGCTTTACAAGCTCGTTTATCTCGTCGGGGATATCTGCCTGTGCGCTTTCTTTGCTGACCGCAGCTTTTTCAGCAGCCTGTATGAGCCCTATCGACAGTACGCTGTCGATATCCTCGGTGAGTTTGTATTTGGTTGCATTATCTGCATCGGACTTAAGGACATCGTATATGGACGTTATCGCCTGAGCTGTGTTTATATCACTGTCGAGCGCATTTGTGAATCCCTTTATCAGCTCGTCGTACTTAGCCTTGTCATATTCTCTGCCCTTGCCGTCAAGTATCTGCGCCACCTTTGAAACAAGCTTCTGGTATGCTCCTGCGGCATTGTCAAGGTTCTCGTATGTGAACACGAGGTTCTTGCGGTAATGGGACTGGAGGCAGAAAAATCTGTAAACAAGAGGATCGTATCCTTTTTCTTTCAGCAGGGAAACGGTCAGGAATTCTCCCGACGACTTGCTCATCTTGCCGCTGTCCGTATTAAGATGATGTATGTGGAACCAGTATCTGCACCACGGGTGTCCGAGAAACGCTTCGCTCTGCGCGATCTCGTTTGTGTGATGCGGAAACTGGTTGTCGATGCCGCCGCAGTGGATGTCGAGGTATTCGCCGAGATGCTTCATGCTGATGCACGAGCATTCGATGTGCCAGCCGGGATAACCGAGTCCCCATGGGCTTTCCCATTTCAGCTCCTGATCGTCGAACTTGGATTTTGTGAACCACAGCACGAAATCCGCCTTGTTCTTCTTGTTCGTGTCGGCTTCAACTCCGTCGCGCACTCCGACTTCGAGGTCTTCCTCCGAAAAATCGTTGAAGATGTAGTATTTATCGAGCTTTGATGTGTCAAAATAGATGTTTCCGCCGGCTTCATAGGCATATCCCTTTTCGAGCAGCGACGATATCACTCGTATGAATTCGTCGATGCAGTGTGTGGCGGGTTCTACAACATCGGGCATCTTGATATTGAGCGCTTTGCAGTCCTCGAAGAAAGCGTCTGTGTAGAACTTTGCTATCTCCATTACTGTCTTGTGTTCTCTCCGTGCGCCTTTGAGCATCTTGTCGTCACCGGTGTCCCCGTCGCTTGTGAGATGTCCGACATCGGTGATGTTCATTACGCGCTTCACGTCATATCCGGAGAACCGGAGGTATTTTTCAAGCACGTCCTCCATTATGTAGCTGCGGAGGTTTCCGATATGGGCATAATGATACACCGTGGGACCGCAGGTGTACATACTTACCTTTCCCTCGGTGTGTGGAATGAATTCTTCTTTTTTCCGTGATGCGGAGTTATATATATACATACGGGCTTCCTTTCTTCTGTTCTCTTATCTGTTATTTATCTGTTATTCTACTTTATAAAATAGTAGCACACTATTATAAGCGCAAGGGACACTATCATTATAATCCAGTTGCGGATAGTTATGCGCTTCAGCTTTTTATCCGCCTGTTCGGGGTCATATTTTTTCTTGTGCATTTTTATTTCTCCTGAACGCGAGATAGCTTTCGAGTATCACTGCTGCTGCTGCCGCGTCAATGACAGCCTTGCGCTTTTTTCCGCGGCGGTCGAGCTCATTCATTATATTATGAGCCGTAACGGTGGAAGAACGTTCGTCCCACATCTCCACCGGAATTTCGAGCCGCTCTCTGAGGAGTCCGGCAAATTCGCGGCACTTTTCGCTTCTCGGACCGTATGTTCCGTTCATATTTATGGGGTCGCCCACTATGGCAAGCTCCGCGCCGAGTTCTTTTATCTTTTCTGCGACTTTGTCTGCACACACTTCAAAGCGCTTCTCGTCGATGATGCAGACCGGCGAGGCTATCATCTCGAGCTTGTCGCATGAAGCGATACCTGTATGGCTGTCGCCGTAATCCACCGATACTATTTTCATGTTCTTTATTCCTTATATGCGTCTGCAACAGCCTTTGCGACCGTATCTGCAACTCTTTTATCCAGCGGGCTTGCGATGATGTTCTCTGTTGTTATCTCGTTATCCGGAATGATAGATGCGATCGCATACGCAGCTGCACGCTTCATTTCTTCGGTTATGCGCTTTGCCTGCACTGAGAGCGCTCCCTTGAACAGTCCCGGGAATACAAGCACATTATTTATCTGATTCGGGAAATCGCTCCTGCCTGTTCCGACGATATAAGCACCTGCTTTTTTTGCATCATCGGGCATTATCTCCGGGGTCGGGTTTGCCATTGCGAATACTATCGGCTTATCCGCCATGCTCTTCACCATATCCTCCGAAACGAGGTTCGGACGCGAAACGCCGATGAACGCGTCAGCGCCCTTCATTGCATCGGAAAGCTTACCCTTGCGGCAGTTCTTGTTTGACTTGTTCTTTATATCATTATGCGCGGGATTTTCGTAATTATCCTCACGGTTTATGATGCCGCAGAGATCGACCATTATAAGATCTCCGATGCCGAGGCTGAGCAGGAATGTTCCGATAGCTATTCCGGCGGCTCCCGCACCGTTTATTACGACTGTCATATCGGAGAGCTTCTTTCCGGCGCATTTCGCGGCGTTTATGAGAGCAGCGCCTACTACTACGGCTGTACCGTGCTGATCGTCGTGGAATACCGGTATATCAAGGCGTTCTTTCAGCTTTCTTTCTATCTCGAAGCATCTCGGTGCTGCGATATCCTCAAGATTGATGCCGCCGAAGCTGTCTGAAAGCAGCTCTATTGTGTGTACGATCTCGTCAACGTCCTTGCTCTTTATGCATAGCGGAAAGGCGTCAACTCCGGCGAACTCCTTGAACAGGCAGCACTTTCCTTCCATTACCGGCATTCCTGCAAGCCCGCCGATGTCGCCGAGTCCGAGAACGGCTGTTCCGTCGGTTATTACGGCAACGAGATTTCTGCGTCTTGTCAGCTTATACGACAGCGACGGGTCTTTCTGTATCTCAAGACACGCCTGTGCAACGCCCGGAGTGTATGCGAGCGAGAGATCTTCTCTTGTGTTGATCGGCGCGCGGGAAATGACCTCTATCTTTCCCTGCCATTCATAGTGCTTTTTGAGTGCTTCTTCTTTGATGTCCATAACTTTTGTCCTTTATTTTTATATTTTTATTTGTTATCGCCTGACATTCACACATTCAGGTGTTCGCCGCGTGTGATGATAGCGCGCACGGACTGCTCTGGCGTGAACTTATACCCCAGCGAGATAGCGTAGTGATTGTAGAATCCATGGAAATCCGAACCGCCTGTGGGCAGAAGCCCGTACTGCTGGCACAGATCGAGGAGCTGTTCTTCCTCCGTCTCATCGGCACTCTCATGATAAACTTCGATACCGTCGATCTTACCCTGTGAGGCGAGTTCTTCGATCAGCTCAAAACTGTTATATACTTTCGGGTGAGCGATAGATGCGGTACCGCCTGCCGAGTGGATAAGCTCCAGTGCGAACCGTACATCGGGGATCCGCTCAGTCTCAGATCTTACCTCTTCCGCGCACAGACCGTCCTGAGCACTGAAAAGCTTGTCATAGACATCACCGTACAGCTCGGTGGTATAGCCGTAATCCATCAGTGCGTGCATGATATGGCATTTATAAATGGTCTTTCCGCCTGCTGCGTAGCGGAGAATGTTCTCGAACGCGATCGGGTATTCCTCGACCACTTTCAGCGCCATTTTCTTGCCGAGCTGCTTTCTTGCCTCGCTTGTGCGCAGACACAGCCCTTCAAGTCTGTCCGGCTTATGCGGCATATAGCACAGGATATGTACTTTTCTTCCGCGCGTTCCGTCAACCGCCGATATCTCGACTCCCGGCAGCACTCTTATGCCGTATCTCTGACCGAGGATCACGGCGCGGTTCGTTGATGCAAGATTATCGTGATCGGTGATCGAAAGCACATCTATCTTGTTGCGCTTTGCCTGTGCTATGACTTCCTCTATACCGAGGGAGCCGTCTGATAATGTGGTGTGACAATGTAAATCTGCTCTCATAATGATACTCCTGTCTTTTTCCAAACCATTGCGTCTCTGCGAAGCAAATCGGAGACAAAGACGCTTCGGGCGATACACGCACGATCTTTGTGCGGCACAGCCTTTATTCCTCCTGCCGTCCGGCGGCAGATCACTTTATTACTTTTCCTTTTGCCCTGACCTTTACGTTTCCGGCTGAACGCTGTCTTACGGTCTTTTCTTTCGGTATCTCGGTAGGAGCTTCGACTCCTCCCATATCCTCGAACACCGTATCTTCTTCATTTGTCTCAAAGCGGGCGTATTCAGGGTTTTTCTCGCCCTTAGCCTCATAGAACGGATCGATTATGTGCTTCTGAATTACTGGATAAGCGCAGAATGTTGCAATAAAGTTCATCCATGCCAGCGGCAGCAGCGGCAGCAGAAGCATCGAATAAGGGAATCCGAGCCACATCAGCGTCACAATTGCTGCCCATGAGAAGAATGCAGCGAAGCTTCTTTTGAATCCCACTATCATAAGAATGAACGAGTTCTTGATTATCTGCCGCAGATTGAGGTTCAGCGCGACGATCTGAGGATAGATGTAGAAGTGCATCATTATCACGAAGAATCCCATTGCCAGCGATATTGCCATAAGCACTTTCAGATACATCTCCGAGTCTGTGCGAAGCACGGTGACGTAGAAGTTTATGTCGAATACCAGCAGTACGAGCAGCAGCAGATCGACTATTCCGACGATGATGCTCTGCTTGAGGTTTTTCTTGAATGCCGTGTAGAATTCGTGGAAAATGAATATAGGTTCGCTTATAACGAATTTACGCATGACCTGAGTCATTGCCGCAGTGGCTGGTCCGAACGTTACCACCGGCAGGCAGAACAGGACATATATAAGATTTATCTGGAAGAACTTCCAGAATTTCGCTCCGAAGATTTCCCAGAACAGAAAGAACGCTTTTTTCTTGGGTCCGCGCTTGCTTACGCCGCTTCCGGTCTTTCTGTAGTTGTATATACCAAATGCCATAAATAACCTTCCGTGTCTTAAGGAACCGCTGATTAAATCCCGCACGCCGCTTGCGCCACATCTTCAGCCGTCATCTTGCACAAATTTTCCTTGACATACGCCAGTATGCCTGCGAAAAATTTGTCCGATCTGCCGACTGGATCTGTGGCACGATCGACATACGGTCTTAAATCATCGTTTCCTTAAATTATAATATACCAATCTTATTATACTACATTTCGATTTTTTTTGCAAGCTTTTTTTAAAAAAAGAATATCACAAGTATCGGCACTGAGGGAGGCTGAGGGCGGGAAATGGCTCCGGCGCTGTCCGTTCCGGAAGGGAAGGGCAGCGCCGTAAACATCACGAACAGAACCTGTGATCTCCGATAACGGCTATGACCGGTCTTGAGTATATGAACTTGTTGCTTGTTTTGTCCGGATTGTAGTAATATATCGCACCGCCTGTCGGATCCCAGCCTGCAAGGGCATCTCTTGCCGCCGAGTAAGCGCTTTCGCTTACCGGTTCATTGAACTGACCGTCGGTTATTGCGGTGAATGCTCCGTTCTGGTATATCACACCGGCGAGTGTATCCGGGAAAGAGGGGTGCTCGATACGGTTGCAGATAACAGCGCCTATTGCTACCTGACCGACGTATGATTCACCTCTTCCTTCTGCCGAGATTATCCTTGCGAGAAGGTTTATATTTGCGTCGGTCGCCGCAGGAACGGATCCTATGGTTATTCCGAGACGTTTCAGTGTCGATGCGTCCGCAACTCCGGTCTGCGCAAGACCCTGCTGGCGCTGGAACTTCATTACCGCTTCCTGCGTCTGGGCGCCGTAGTAGCCTGTGATCTCTCCGGTGAACAATCCGCGTTCTTTAAGTACACGCTGGATCTCCTCGACCTCGGTGCCGGACGAGCCTGTCTGCGAATAGGCGGGGGCTGCGTTTTCGGAGGACTGTGCGATAGCTGCGCAGAGTATCACTGCTGCTGTAATAAAAAGCATTTTAAAAAAGCTGTTCATTTCATTCATCCTTTCATCGGGTATTTCTTGCCCGAGAATAATTTCCGCAGTTTCGGCTGGAATATACGGCAATATCTGAAAAAACATCTTCCTTCGCGGCTTCCATTTGCAGGAAAATTTCTATAATTTTCAAAAATGTATTGCAAAAATTTTAATAATATGTTATAATACACAAGTAATCGTTTTCACAAAGTATAGGCTATACCGCACAAAGATTGTACGTGAATTGCGCCGTCAGACTTTTCGTCAGATTGTACAGAAATGACGCAGGTTTGCTGGCGCAATTCAAGGAATTTCTGTGCAAGATGACG
>ODAI012889246.1_pt1 | contig 13468 bp, 12 predicted proteins | sample 1539321 | NCBI WGS metagenome assembly ODAI01 (sample SAMN02144231, study PRJEB22623) | gut metagenome | biome: sheep rumen | host: Ovis aries | place: New Zealand
GCTCATGGGATAAATACAGGCATTCTGAGAGATTTCAAGCGTTTTTGATACCCTCAGAATGCCAGTTAAATGTCAATAGTCAATAGTCAATAGTAAGCAGTCAGCTGACTGACTTGAAAATCACATTCATCCTGTTGTCCCTTGCACGGCTGTGCACCGTGATCGAAAGCAACGTTTTGCCGTTGGGCAGCAGGCTGATGGTCATACTGTCCCATGCCACGCCGTCGTAGATGCTATGACATACCACCTGGTTGAGAAAGAGCAGCATGTTGAACGCCGTCTCAAACCGCAGATGGGCAGTATTGCTCGACATTCGCACTATCACATACAGGTCGGGATCGTACTTGGGCAGCTTCTCCAGATAGCATCTGCTGATCCACTCTCTTCTCCTGGCTTTTGCAGCATCAGCCATTGCAGCTATCCTTTCCCCCGCACGTCTTCTGAAACGTCTCCGACCTCTCGTTGCCCACTCTCGTGATGGCCGCTCTTTTAAGCCATCGCGTCGCCTGTGTCTGTGCTGCGTTCCTGGCACAACCGGCGGCAGCCATCAGGTCGTCGGTGGTGAACACTTCGGGCAGCATGTCCAGGATTTCGTCGTACTTCGACCTGCGTTTCTTTCGCGGCTGCGTCTCGTTGGCGGCATTCTGCCAGCTGTCCTCCAGCATCTTGCCGAAGAAATGGTCCTGCCAGTAGATGATGGCGTCGTAGACGAGCGTGGCAAACTGCAGGTCGGAGTCCTCCACCGTGACCAGCTCCAGCGCATCGTCCACCTTCGCGCCGCTCTTCTTCCTGGCCTCGACGGCACGCGCCACGATGCGGGGGACGGTGAACCACGTGGCATAGAACACGGCGCGCTTCCTGAGGTAGTCGAGCACCATGTCGGACGAGGCTTCAGCCTCCCATGCCGACTGCTCGCAGAGGTCGTAGACGTGGTCCACGAGACGGTCGATCTTCAGCTCACCCTTCAGCGTGTCGAACTCATAGGCCCACAGGCGCTGCTCGCAGTACTTCTCGTGGTTCCGCCTGGGATTGCCCTTGGCCACCATCTTATACGAGTCGCTTATCATGGGGAAGATGGCCAGACGCGAGCACAGGCCGTCGTTGACGTTCCGCATGTTGATCTTCCTCGAGAGGGAGAGGGGCGTGCCCGTCTCGACCTGGTTGAAGTACACCGGCAGGATGTCGTTGACCGAGTCCGAGTTGGCGAAGTCCACACCCGTGCTCTCGTTGTGGAAGGCCTTCAGCTCGATGTCGTGCTTGCCTATCCACGAGCCCGACGACTGAGCCACCGTATTCGAGTCGAGCTCCGAGTCGAAGGTGTACAGGTGCAGGTTCATCTCCTCGCCGTCCACCTCCTCATGGGCATTCTTCAGTCGGCGATAGAACACGGCGTTCGACGTCTTCGAGGGCAGGTAGCGGATCATGATCTCAGGCCGCTTCAGGGCTTCGCCCTTCTGCGCCTTGCTCGAGGTGGAGCGCTCCTTCTGCTGACGCTTGTACTCGGCCTCGGCCTCGCGTCCGCGGCGGTCGGCCGAGCGCATGGGAGCCATGATCTGCTCGTCGAGCTTGTCGGCGACCGACTTTCCGCTGGCGGGCATGCCGATGAGATAGGCCTGCGGGTTCATGCGGGCGATGTCGCCGTCGAAGTGGCGGTACCAGCAGCGGGTCAGCAGGGTGCAGTACATCGTGCCCGCCACGAAGACGATGCCCAGCTTGTTGCGGTCGTCCTGCCCGTCGCAGCAGGCCGTGTAGGGAGCAGCCATCAGCGGCTGCAGCCGTCGCCAGAAGGTGTCGTAGACCGAGTAGTCCGCCCCCTCCTCCTTCCTGTCGGCATAGCCCTCGGCCTTCACGGCCGCCAGCACCTCGCGGAATGCGCGCGGTATGCTCATGTACATCTTTCGCTCGCAGGCGTCATCGCAGGCATTGTCAATCTCCTCACTGCCTCGCTCCCTCTCGATGTCGCGCACGAACGGCGCCAGCCTCACCGCCTCTCTCAGGCGTCCGGGGTCGTTGTCGCAGATGTAGCGCAGGTCGCCCGCCAGGCGCAGCATGGTGACATGCCGCTCGCCCGGCTGTGGTGCGCCCTTCTGTCTCAGCCATTCGTCGACGATGGCCTGCAGCGCTACGCCGCGGTAAGAAGAGCCACCCCCGGCCCCTCCCTGTGAGGGAAGAGACCCACCCCCGGCCCCTCCCTGTGAGGGAGGGGTGGGATTACCTTGCCCGGCAGGTACTCCCCGCCCCTCTAGGGGAGAGGATGGGGGCGGGGTCTTCTTTGTGCGCTGACGATTGCGGTGATGACCATTGCGGTATAGATCACCATAAGCCCTGTCATATTCAGGGTTTTCATAATTGAAGATGTTTTCGTTGATATACAATATGTCGCTCTCCTTCACCGCGAACGACGTGCGGCCGGCGTTGATCACGTTCTTGTCGGCCTTCAGCGGCTTGCCCAGCGCAGCGGCCAGGGCAGTGGCCAGGGCCTGCTGGTTGTCCTTGATGTTGAGCCTGGGGTCGGCCGTCGACACCAGCCTGAGCCCGTCGCCGCCCACGGTGACGTGAGCCAGCCGGATCGAGAAGCGGGCATCGTCGGCAAACCAGTGGCGGGGGATGGCCGTGAAAACCTCCTGCGGAGTGAGTCCCTGCCTCGACAGCTTGTCGAAGTCGTGCATGATCAGTCCGTTGAGCCTGGCAGCCGACTGCAGCCGCCATGCCCCTTCGGGATTCTGGCCGTTCTTCCCCTTGTTCGGCATCATGGTCGACATGAAGATGAAGCCCGGCAGCTTCTTCTTCTCGGCATCGTAGGCCTTGGTATCGCCCGCTGCCAGGAGCTGGCGGCAGCGGTCGACGGTGTCAGTCACTTCCTGCGAGCGCACTACTTCGTAGAAGCGGTCGCGAGTGCACGCGCAAGTTTCTTCATAGAATCTTCGTTGTAGTCCAAACATTTATTTACCTCCATAGACAACAAATTAAATTTTTGTACGTAATTTTTACTTCTCACATCCAGCGTCATCAGCACGCTTATCGTGCCGTCGCGCTCATCCAGACGCACCTTCAGCTCGTCCGAATTCTTCAGGAAACGGCCTCTCAGACGAGGCTTCCGCTGGGATTCCGGCAGGCCTTTCAGCACTTTCTCGAGCTGGTCGCGCAGGTCGGCGGCAGGGTCGGCAGTGTTGGCATCCACCTTCAGCCGTGCCACCAGACTTTGCCGCTTCTCGCCTGTAGTCCTCATGAGCGAGCCATCGCCGGCCTTCCTGATCTCGGCATACATAGGCTCTCCCTGCCCATAGGGCGTGAACTCCAGACGGTCGTCCTTGAAGAACTTCATTGAGCCCTTCAACGTCTTGGTTTTCTGTTCGTTAGCTTCCATTTCCCTTGTTCCTTTCCTGCTGACTATTGACTATTTACTATTGACATTTAACCGCCATTTTCGATGTGTTTTTCTCTCCAACGACGTATGACAACTTTTATATTAATATATATTATATATAATATATATTTAATATAACGTCAGTATGTCACCTTAAATGTCAATAGTCAATAGTCAATAAGCCATGTCAAATAATTTTCTCCTCTCTCAGCCATTGCTGCACGTCGAAGCACGGGCAGGCCCTGGCCGCAAATTCATTGTGCCCATGCACGGTGGCCTGGGGCAGCAGCGCCAGCAGCATCATGACCAGCTTTGCCATTGAGTCCTTCTGCTTCGCGGTGCGCGTGTCGGCCCACACCCAGGTGCCGTCCTCCTTCATGTGGCGCCCGCCGATGTAGCAGATGCCGATGGAGTGCGAGTTGTGGTCTTCGCCATTACGTCCGATGCAATGCGCCCCAACCCTTTCAATGGTCCTGCCCACCTCTATCGTGCCGTCGAGGCGGATGACGTAGTGATAGCCTATGTCGCGCCATCCGCGCCCGCCCTTCTCCACGGGGGTCATGTGCCAGCGGCGGATGTCGGCCGCCGTCACGTCGCAGCCTTCCTGCGTGTCGCTGCAGTGAATGATGATTTCCTTGATCTCTCTCATGTTCGTTTGTTCCTTTCTTTTTTGTTTTGTTATTCTTGGTCGGGCTTCGCCCTCAAAATTTAAGCAAAAATTATTTTTTAAAATTAAAGAACCCATCCGGTGCCTGATAAATTTTCTTTTTAAATTTTTGTTTTAATTTTGAGCGAAGCGACCAATCTGTTTTGTCTTTGGTCGTGCTCGGAGGAACCTTAAATCCTCCATAAATCTGACACAAATATGAAAAGATTTCTGTTAGATGTTGTGTAGATTTAGGGTTCCACTCAAGCGAAGCGACCCTTTAGAATCCTTTCTCCTCCTTGTGTATGATGGTAAACCCGCTGATTTTCACGTTCGTGCCATAGCCGGAGGCTCCGTCCTTCGTCCACTCGCGGCACTTGAACGAGAGGTCGACGCTGAGGACGGTGTCCTCGGCGCATCCCTCCTTGGCGAACTGCTCTGCCACTTCGCCGAACATCTCGGCAAACAGCTCCTGTCCGCCCATCGAGAGCACCAGTCCGATGACGAGCATCGTGCCTGCCTGTCCGTTCAAGCGCGTCACCTCGATCGTCCGGGGCTGCGCAATTTTCTTAATCTTGCAAATCTTAATCATTTCAGATTTCTCCTTTCTTTTTCGTTTAATGGGTTAATAATTCAGTTTTATATTATCTCGTCGCGCGTTGAGAATAATCTCTTCTTAAAACCAGCCGAACCTCACGGCGGGGCTGGGGAAACTCACTCAAAAATACCATGAAAAAACAATTCGTTATTTCGGCTGCAAAGGTAGGCATAAAATCAATGCTATTCCTGACTTTTCAGCCGCCCGGCTCACTTCAACGCCAACAACGGAAAAAAGGCGGGGACTCCCATCCGTAGATGAAAGTCCCCGCCTTGGTTTACCCTCGTTTTTTCCGTCACTTGAACAGGGTTTCACCCCTGATGGCGGATTTTAGTATTGAGAGGCGTTCCATGATGCTTTGCCCCTCACGGTTCTTGTAGTCGGTGATGCTTGGTGTCAGTTCGTGTTCTTCATGCAGGTAGGATGCAAACTGCAAGTCCTCCAAGTCCAGCTGCACAATCTTGTTGATGATGCTCAGGCACTGCCAGTAGTAGCCCTTCAACTTCTCGAAATCACGTATCGAGTAATTGCCCTTCAGGTGGTGCTCATCCATCGAGCCGAACATGCTGCCCAGCAGCTTGCCCGTCCATTGTGTCAGCGTGGTCTGGTCTTTGATCTGGTCGTCCTCTTTCAGGTAGGCTTTATTGATATAATCCTTCATCTGCACGCCGTTGTTCCTGTCGCTGAACACGAGTCCCAGATCCTGCATCGCCATTTGCAGGGCAGCATACTGATAGTTATGCCTGAAGTCGACATACCTGCCTATCGTGGTGGCCAGCAGGAAGGCAAGCTCCTGCGAGGCACGGTTTACAAACAGGTCTTTATACTCATTGTCGGCGGGCAGCAGCAGGTCGAAGCTCTCCACATGATGTTGCAGCAGTCGACGGCAGCGCACGAAGCGGAAGTGACGGGCTATGTCCTCGATGGTCAGCCTGTCCCTGTTCTCCACGATGAAAGCCGCAGGTCTCTGCCCTCCCAGGAACCACTCATTCAGCTGAGACAGCACTTTGTTGTCGTGGGGGTCGGTGGCTTCGCGGTCCATGCGCCACAGGTAGCGCTGATAGGTGTTCTTGGTCTTGTCGCCGCTTACCTGAGTATATTCTTCCACCTCATTGACAAACCGCTCCAGATCATCCTCCCACATCAGCTCCTCATACTGCTTTTCCAACTCCTGCAGTCTGTCATCCTGCTGCTCGGCGTCAGCTTTCAGCCGATGGTAGTCTTTTGTGATTTCGCGCAGCGTCAAGCCTACCTGCCTCAGCCCTTCATCCACTGCCTCGCACATCAGCGGGGCATGTTCCATCATACCCACCCTTGTCTCCAGGAAGTCGAAGCGACAGCTTTCGTGCGTGCGAAGGGTCAGGTCGTAGTCGGTGTCCTCCTTCAGGGCGATGTCGTGAGGGTTGGTGATGGGCCTGCTCCAGCTGTCGAGGTTATGGAAGATGGGCGCACCCCTGAGCTCCTCACCCCAAATCTTGTGCAGGTTCTCCACCTCGCGTGCAAAGTCGGTATAGTCTATGCGGAAGGGGTCGAGCAGGTTCTTGCGCAGCAATGCCGCCACGGTGCGCATGTTGGCTGCCGTCTGGCGCACGGCTGCTGTCATTGCCAGCAACAGGGCAGCGCGCTCCGTGCAGGTGATGTGAGGATAGAGGTCGATGATTTTCTTCCCCATCTCTAGCACATGGTATAGTTTTCGTTCGATGTTTTGTTGGTCGCTAGTAGTCATTGTTGCAGTGGCTGTCAGAAGAGAAAACGTAGGGTGGTAGTCACCTGAGGCCAGCACAAAAGGCTCTGGTATCGCCCACTAAGATAGCAACAAGTCTTGCCGCCCTACGCTGAATCAGCATAGGCGTCATGACTCGTCGCCGTTTCTTAGTTGTGATGTGAATTTACCAGATTCTTTGTGACAACGAAAACGATCACGACGCTATAAAGTCTGTCTCTTATCTGTTATTAATACGTAGTTTTTCTCGTTTTATTGTATTATGCTTTTAATTTATCTATCTCTTTCATCAAATCTTCGATTTTGGCAACGATGCGGTGTTGCTCGGAGAGAGGGGGGAGAGGGATTATAATAGATTTCAACGCAGAAGCAGATAAGCCTTGAATTCCAATGCCCTTCCCTCCAATCAAGCCAATACTCTTATAGTACCACATAATATAGAACACAAACATTGTGTACTTATTATCATAAGGCCGCAATCTATGAACATGATTTTGTAGGCAGATTTCATAGTCGTATGGCCATATTGCAGATCGACCGATATCCCCACCTTCACAAACTAGTAAATCTCCCTTTGTCGCAGTACATTTTTCTATTTCTGATTCTTTATAGTACATTGATTTTAGATTTTCTAATTCAAACCGGCCCCAATATAGATTTGACGTTGTAATATATTCGCGTAATATACCCGCAGTATTTGAGCCACTAAGCTGTTTCCCACTCGAGTGATTAAATATAGAGCCTATTCTAACCCACTCCCAACTCTCAGGAATCTCAAACGGCTTATCATCCTCGCTGATAGGAGTTTCTTCCAGGTCTTTCTTTTTGAGTTTTCCTTCCTTCACCAGCCTTGCCTTCTCCTTGCGTATCTTGTTGAGCAGCACGGAGGCTGGTTCATCGTTGGGGTCTTGGGGAACAAGATGCCCAGTGATAGCCTCTTGCAGGATGCTCTTCTTCAATCGCTCTGCTAACGTCTTGTCCAACTCTGCCCTCTTCTGAAGAAGAATAGCAAGCCCATCTGTTGATTTCTGTTGTCCATTCATAATTACTTCGTTTAAGCTTCCCGGACAACGTAGCACAGAAAAGAGAGTGGCTATTCCCAATGATAGCCCATACGCTTTAACATGGTTTCTTCCGACAGCCAGGTGTTTTTAACGTATTCTATGTAGACAGTGTCGTCTACAATGGAGAATATAATCTTAATCTTTGAAATGACTTTGTACCCTCGCAACTCGAAACCTACTTTCTCAGATATTGGCTCGACGGCAGCAGAGTATGAGTCTTTGGTCTAAAAAGCGTTCAGCTTCTTCCTGCGAGATGCTCTTGCCCGCCAGTATCTGGCTATGGCTTAGCTGTAGGATTTTCACCAGTCTTTCTTCTTCACTCATCATACCATTGAACTTTTTGATGGTGCAAAGATACGACAAATACATGAAAGTTCCAAATATTTACCCTTAATTCTGTGCCACGATGTCAAAGAACAATTGATCTTTATCTTATTTCTATCTGGCTATGCCCAGTATTCTTTCAATCTCTGCCAGCTGCGCATCAATCTTGCTGTCGAGGGCTGTGCGCTCCTCGTGATACTGCTTCAGCAGCTCGTGGGGCCTGAGCACCACCTCCTCTTCCTTGGGATACTTGCACTGGTCGAAGTTGCAGCCAGTGTCCATCAGCTCTTGGGGCATGAAGCAGCGACTCTTCTCACCCTCTTCCAGCACCTGGCGATTGGTCCACCACTCGTTCACCACCTCGAAGTGCTGATTGAGGATGGGGCGCGTCTTCGAGAAGTGCTTGTAGCCCTCGGGCATGTCCATGCGGTAGAACCAGGTGCTGGCGGTGGCATAGCCCTCAGGTGCTCCCTCTGCCCGCTCATTGTTGAAGAAGAGGATGTTGGTGGCTATCGAGGTATATGGCGAGAAGACACTGCCCGGCAGACGGATAATCGTATGCAGGTTGAACTCGGAGAGCAGGCGTTTCTTGATGGCGAGCTTGGCACCATCCGTACCAAACAGGAAACCGTCGGGCACCACCACGCCAGCCCTGCCGCCACGTGCCAGGCGCTGCATGATGAGCACCATGAAGAGGTCGGCCGTCTCGCTGCTGCGATACTCGGCCTTGAAGTTCATCTTCGTGGCGGCATCGGTGGCACCTCCGTATGGTGGATTCATGGCGATGGTGTCGAGCTTGCCGTCCTCCTGATACTCGCTCATGTTGCGGCCCAGGGAGTCCATGTGGAAGTACATGGGGTCCTTGATGCCGTGCAGCATGATGTTCGTCACGCCCAGCAGGTAGGGGAAGGGCTTCCACTCCTGACCCATCACCGAACGCTGAAACAGCTCTTCGTCCTTGGCAGTCTTCTTCTGACGCTCCAGATACCTGAGCGTGGAGATGATGAAGCCGCCCGTGCCTGCTGCCAGGTCGCCCATCGTCTCGCCCAGCTTCGGGGCAAGATGCTCCACGGTGAAGTCGGTCAGCGGACGAGGGGTGTAGAACTCACCCGCGTTGCCAGCTGCCTGCAGGTCTTTCAGCAGCGTCTCATACATATCGCCAAACTGGTGGCTCTCTGCCGAGTCAAGCAGGTCGACGGCGTCAATCTCGTCGATCATCTGGCGCAGCAGCACGCCGTTCTTCATATACTGGTTCACCTCCTGAAACACATCGCGCACCACGGCCTGATGGCGGGCAGTCTCGCGGGTCACCTGTATGCCCTTGATGCTGCCGTCGGTGGCGTCCTCACCTTTCAGCACGCGGAAGAGCTTGTCGTTGATGAAGTCGAGTAGCGCCTGCCCGGTCAGGAAGTCGCTTTTCAGTCGACCTTCGTCATCCTTCGAGGGTGCCCAGTTGCGCCAGCGCAGTTCTTCGGGGATGATGCTCTTGAAGTTTTCTTCCTCCAACTCCCAGTCCTCTTCTGCTGCATCATATACTTTCAGGAAGAACATCCATACCATCTGCTCAATGCGCTGCGCATCGCCATTGATGCCCGCATCCTTGCGCATGATGTCCTGTAGTCGTTTTACTAAGTTTCCTACTGCCATTTTGATTTGACAATTTGACTATTTACTATTTTACAATTATATTAGCCTACGTTGTAGAGTTCGTTTTCTAAATCGCGCACAGCCTCGTTGTATTCCTCGGGGCTGCGGAATATGCCCTTCATGATGCGGGGACGCTTGGCAATCCGGGCAAAGGGGTTGAGCGAGAGAATCTGTGGATTCTCGATGTTCGTCACGCCCACCTCACCGTATTTCTCCATCAAGCCCTCGATGACCTCGCGAGCCTGCCCCTCGTACTTGGCCAGATAGTTGCGCTTCTTCACTCCCTCTATGCGCTCGCGACGGGTGAGGGGCTTCTGGTCGAAGGCCACATGGCAGATGATGTCGAAGTAGTCGCAATCCTGCAGGGAGGGGTTCTCCTCGCGCACGGCATCGAGCAGCACATCGTTCTCAGCCAGCTCGTCGATGATGGCCTGCTTCTTGTCGGCCCTGCTCCAGGCTCCTCTGAAGGCATCGAGCGTGGGGTAATGTTTCTTGATGGCCTTGCGGGTGAAGTCGGTGAGCCGCTCAGTGAACAGCGTCTTGCCGTCCTCGCCCAGGAACAGCACCACCTCATGCACGATCTTCACCTCATGCCCTTCGACGAAGTATTTCTTGTGTGGCTCGGTTTTGTGGCCGTCGTCGGGCTTATCGGGCTTGTCTGGTTTTTCGCCCGAGTCATCAATGTCGACATCAATATCGCCATATTCCCTAGGCACCACAGGGTCGTCGAAGCCATCAAACCAGCGGGTGGCTCCACGGAAGTCGAGAATCTCGAAATTCATCTTCTCCTTCTTCTCGAATATTCGGGTGCCTCGGCCTATCATTTGCTTGAAGGTGGTGGGGTTGCTCACCTCCTTGTCGATGACGATCAGGCCGCAGGTCTTGCAGTCGACGCCTGTTGTCAGCAGCTCGCTGGTAGTGGCTATGACGGGGCAAGGCTCATAGGGGTCGATGAAGTTGTCGAGCAATGCCTTGCCCACTCGGTCGTCGCTGGTGATACGCACGATATAGTTGGGATAGCGGCGCACCATATCGCCGTTCATGGCTATCAGCAGCTCGCGCATGATGGCAGCCTCCTCCTGATCAGGGCAGAAGACGATGGTCTTGGTCATGCGGCCCACCACCTTCATCATCTGCGTGATGCGGTAGGCCACCACCTTCTGCCGCTCAGAGATATGAATCTCACGGCCGAAGCTGTTGCGGGTGTAGATGCTCTCTTCCAGCTCCTTGCCAAAGAGATCCTGCTCGCCTTCCTCTGCCACATAGCCCTCCATGTCGACGCTGATAAACGACTTCGTGACGCGATAGGGAGCCAGGTAGCCGTCGGCGATGCCCTGACGCAGCGAATAGGTGAAGACGGGCAAGCCGAAATATTCGATGTTGTCGGCACCCTCCACGCTCTTGGGTGTGGCAGTGAGACCTATCTGCGTCGACTGGTCGAAGTAGGTCAGGATCTTGTGCCACTCTTTGTCCTCGTTGATGCTCGAGCGGTGGCACTCGTCCACCACTATCAGGTCGAAGAAATCCTTGGCGTAGCTCTCGTAGGGCTGACGCTCGTCGGGCTGCATCTCCTTCTCGTTCTTCACCCACTGCCCATAGAGGCTCATGTATATCTCGAAGCCGCCCTCGGCACTCTTGCCCTGCACCTTCGACATCACCTTGCGGAAAGGCTTAAAATCCTGCCGCATGGTCTGGTCGATCAGGATATTGCGGTCGGCCAGGTAGAGAATGCGCTTCATGCGGCCTGAGGCATGCAGGCGGTGGATAATCTGGAAGGCGGTGTAGGTCTTGCCCGTGCCAGTAGCCATCACCAGCAGGATACGGTTCTTGCCGCAGGCCACGGCCTCGATCACCTTATTGATGGCAATGCGCTGATAGTAGCGTGGCGGGAAGCTGTCGCTGTCGCTATAATAAGGGATGTCGAGCAGCTGGGAACCCTCGTCGGTGAGGTGCTTGTTCTCACGCATCCATTGGCGGTGACGCTCGCGCAGGGCCATCGGCGTGGGAAACTCATCCATGCCGAAAGTGCGCTCCTCGCCAGTGTCCATGTTGTGCTCCACAAACTTCTCACCATTCGAGGAGTAGGCAAACGACAAGTCAAGGTCATGGGCATAGCCGATGGCCTGCTGGATGCCTTCGGCAGGGGCATGCTTGCGGTCTTTGGCCTCGACAACGGCAATGGGATAGTTGTCCTCGGTATACAGCAGGTAGTCGACTCGCTTGCCCTTCTTGCGGTGCTTCAGCGAGCCTTGCACAATGATCTGGCCAGGGGTATAGGGAAACTCCAGCCGCATGCGGAACTTGTCCCAGCCCTTGTCCTCCAGTGCCGGCTGGATGAAGCGGGACTTGATGTCCTCCTCACTCAGATGAATGTCGGCGTATGTGGCACTTTGTACTGGCATATATCTAGTTTTACGTTGTTTTCATTAATACATCGGGCATGGCCTCACGGCTGGCCCAGGAAACAGTCATACTGCTTTGGAGGCATCGCCCTCAGTGGCATCGGCAGGGTCGAACTCGCCGTCACCCACGGGCTGTGGGGGTGTGGGAGGATAGATGCCGTCAGGGTTGTTCTGCTTCTGGAGCTTCTTCAGACGCTTGGCCTCTTTCTTGGCTTCCTTCCGCTTGCGCTTCTGCTCCTTGCGCAGCTCCTTCTTGGTGGGAGGATCGGCAGGGGCGGCATAGCTGACGGTGCCCAGGGTGAACAGGGCGACTAATGACAAAATGATGGTCTTTTTCATAAATGAGGAATGAGTAATGAGTAATGAGAAATGAATTGGGGGTGGGCTTAAAACTCCAAATGCTTATACACCTCCAGCGTCGTGTCGATGCTGAGGGTGAAATGCAGCGACGTGTCGGCAGCGGTGCTGTCGGCACGCGTGGTGGTGTCGTAGAATTCAGCGGGGTCTACGTGCTCGCAGCTGGAGAGCACGGGCACGAGAAACGGCGATAAAAAGAATAGGAATGCGCAGGCGCGCGAACAGGGCGAGGTTCTTAATTTACCCCCCCCATAGCTAATTTGCTGATATTCAGTAGTTTATACCAAGTCATGCGTTCTAGGCTTATGGTTGACGCTGCAAAGTTAATGGAAAACGAGCGAAATGCCAAATAAAATTTGAGTTTTTTCGAAAATGCGTCTATGCAATTGTGTCGCAAACTGCGACACAATTCGCTCTTGTCACATGCTCTTAAAAACATCGGGCATGGCCTCACGGCTGGCCCGAATGACAAAGTTAATAACTTACTGCTATTACCCTCACGGGCAGTATGAAGCAGATGATAACGTGCTATAATCTTGATATATCATGAATTAAACGGTCATAATGCGTTGGAGACATTGGAGTGGTCCCTCACATCGCATGGGGAACTCATTCATCCAAAAGTGTCATGAATTCGTCTAACTCATAGACGGGGATCTCAGAGGTGTCAAAGTCCTTCTTGTTTCGTGTCACGATGCAGTCGGCATCAACGGTCTTAGCAGAGAAGTGCTGCAGTGCATCCTCGAAGTCAGTGAAGTCTGAGTTAATTGCCTGCCTTACGACCATTGCATCAACCGCGGTCGGTGTACATATCTGACACAGCAAGTCAATTGCATCGAAAATATCCTCAGGAGTCATCTTGCGAGTCTCCATCAAATAGCTGGCAGTACCGAGCGAGAGTGACGAACAATAGAGCTCTATCTGCCCGAGGTCGGCCATGTTTAAGATACGCATCACACTGGGGAACCAGGGATAACGCTCGCAGAGTAAATCTACGACGATGTTTGCATCAACGAATACACGCTTCATTTGTATTTCTCTGTCAGATATTCATGAAGCAAGCTATTCACCTCCTCGTCGGTGGCGTACCAGGGATTACCGCGTTTAAAGCGCATCACTCGTGGAGTAAATACTTCCCCCTCTGCTGTGGGAGCTGCTGCTGTCGAAGTAGGATTACCTGTTGTTCGACGGGCATGCCGGCGTAGTCGCTTCACATAGTGCGACACGCTCTCTAGCATCTCGACGCTCATCTGGTCGAGCTCTGCCATGATGGATGATCTGAGTTCTACGGTTGTCATGGATGTGCTAATTGAAACATTTCGACTGCAAAGATAGTGCAA
>ODAI010640701.1_pt1 | contig 13467 bp, 17 predicted proteins | sample 1539321 | NCBI WGS metagenome assembly ODAI01 (sample SAMN02144231, study PRJEB22623) | gut metagenome | biome: sheep rumen | host: Ovis aries | place: New Zealand
AATTATAGCATAAAGAGATAATAAGAATAAATATAAAAAAGAATAATGACAAATTTTTAACCGGAAATCGGACGGTTTACCATACGCCGATTATTTTTATAAGATTTTATTACGCAAGATACAATAATAAAAATTCATAAAATATATCCGATAAAAATCTTTTTGATAAATTTATTGAAATTTTGCAGGAAAAGCATTTAAATATTGCAAATATTACGGCCGCTTACGCAAGGCTCGGTAAACAAAGTAAAACAGGGCGCGGAAAATCCGAACCCTGAAATTACAGATAATCATTTAATAAAAATAAATTCGTTTTCGGTTGAACGCAGCTCGTCAAAAGCGTATCCGCGTATGTTAAAGCTTTTCAGGTCGTTGGGGCTTTGAGCGTTAATATCCGCGGCAAACCTGACCATTTCGCCTCGCGCCATTTTTGCGTAAACGCCCTTTTGGACAACCTTGCCGTCAATAAGCTCTCCGAAAACAACGTTTACGAACCTGTCCCGGGACTGCAAAAATTTTTCGACGCATTTTGAGTATTCCTTTGAAGCGAGGTTTACGATAACTCCGTCCTCCGGCAACACCTCGCGATATAGGCTGTCTCCCCAAAATTCATAAAGATTTTTAAAGCCGTCAATCTTTGTCTTTGCCTGCATTTCAAGGCGGTAAGGCACAACGCCGTCCATTGGCTTTAAAACGCCGTAAAAGCCCGACAAAATCCGCAGATGCGCGTTTACATAATCAAATTGTCTGTTTTCAAAAACCTCAGCCGCCATATACGTGTACTGAATACCGTCATAGGCAATAATCGCCGGAGTTAACGCCCTGCGCAAGTCCATATCGGAAAAACGCCGCGAGTTCTCTGCGGCTATTTTATCGTTACAAGCCCAAAGCTTTTTCTGCCCTTCGTATGAAAGCGAATTTATATAGTCCTTCAACGCTTCCGCTTTTTCGATAAATACGGGCAATGATTCCGGCGCGAAGCTGTCAAGGTCTGTTTTCATCTGCTTTGCGGGCGCAATAATAATCCTCATTCGAGCTCACCGAGCATTTGGTTCGGATTATCCGCCGCCTTAACTTTATCAAACGCCTTTACAATTACGCCGTTTTCGTCAATCAAATAAGTTGTGCGAACAACACCCATGCTGACCTTGCCGTACAGCTTCTTTTCTTTCCAAACATCATACGCCTGAATTACGGTTTTTTCAACGTCTGAAAGCAGGGTAAAGGGCAGACCGTATTTTTCCTCAAACCTTTTGTGGGAAGCAACGCTGTCTTTGCTTACGCCGAGCACGACCGCGCCTTTTTCACGGAAAAGAGGATACAGCTCGCCGAATGAGCATGCTTGTTTGGTGCAGCCCTGTGTGTTGTCCTTCGGGTAAAAATACAAAATAACCTTTTGTCCTTTGTAGTCGGAAAGCGACCTCATTTCGCCGTTTTGGTCGGGCAGCGTAAAGTCAGGCGCTTTTATTCCTGTTTCAAGCATTAAATACTTCCTCCTTCTCATCAGAGTTTTCCGCTTCCAAAATCAACTCCTCAAGTGCTTGGTAAAGCAAATACTTGAGGAGCCTCCGTCAGGAAGCCTTTAGGAATTCATCATACTTTTGGCAAATTTGCGCGCTGTTTGGTAATCGTCTTCGGAAGGCAGCCCTTTGTTGATAAATATCCATGAAGCGGCGCAGTGAAATTCGTGCCGGCTAAGCTTAATTCCCAGCGCGTCACATTCCTTTTTCACCATGCTGTATGTCGATTTTCCCGAGCACGATGTGCTGAAGTTAACAACCTCGCCGATTTTGTCCTTGTTGCGGGCAAGGAAGTCCTTAACTTCTCTGTCGATGTTGGCGGCATACATGGCGTTCACCAGAAAAAGCCGGTCAACCCTTTCGGGCAAATCAGTCGCTACGGTCAATGCTTCCGTGTTTACTGCCTGTGAAATCTGATTTGCGAGCTTTTCGGTATTTCCCTTTTTTGATTTTGTAAAGTAACGTATTGCAATTGACACTTTTATTCCTCCTTGTTTGGTAAAAATTTATTTCCTTATCTGTTTATATTTTAATTCATATATAATAAATTGTCAATGATGTGTGAATTTATATAATAATATTAGGATATAAAAATTATGAACAGCAGATAAAAATTCTTAAAAAATCAAATATCAGATTGACCTCGAACAATACTTTTGATAAAATATAATCGTAAATAAATACAAGACAGGAGGGATTTTTATTACAGACTATTTCGGAAAAGAAGTTCCTAAGCTGGGCTTTGGACTTATGCGCCTGCCGCGCAAGGGCATAATGACCGACGTTGAGCAGGTTAAAACCATGGTAGATATGTTTATGGACGCCGGTTTTACTTACTTTGACACCGCTTTTGTATATCCCGGCTCGGAGGTCGCGATAAGGAAAGCGCTTGTTGAGAGATATCCGCGTGAAAGCTATACTCTTTGTACCAAGATAAACGCCTTTTTGCTTGCGCCTACCGAAAATGCCGCTAAAAAGCAATTTTATACCAGCTTAAAACGCACGGGAGCGGAATATTTTGATTATTACCTGCTTCACGCCTTTATGGAAAACAATTATCGCAAATATGACAAGTTCCATCTGTGGGATTTTGTAAAGGAGCAGAAGGCTAAGGGGCTTGTAAAGTATTTCGGCTTTTCATACCACGCCGGTCCCGAATTGCTTGACCGAATACTTACTGAGCATCCGGAGGTTGATTTCATTCAGCTTCAAATCAATTATGCCGACTGGGAAAACCCGTCTGTCGCCTCACGCGCTAATTACGAGGTCGCCCGCAGGCACGGTAAGTCAATTACGGTAATGGAGCCTGTCAAGGGCGGCGCGCTCGCAAAGCCTCCCAAGCCCATCCGCAAGCTGTTTGACGATTACAATCCCGGTATGTCCTACGCTTCATGGGCAATCAGGTTTGTCGCCTCGCTTGACGGCATAATAACCGTTTTGTCGGGAATGTCAAATATTGCTCAGATGCAGGACAACATTTCCTATATGAAGGATTTTAAGCCCTTGAACGATGATGAACAAAGGATAATTCAGGAAGCTCAGCGTATTCTGGGACATTATTCAACAATCCCCTGCACAGCCTGCCGCTACTGCGTTCCGGGCTGCCCGAAGCAAATAAAAATCCCCGATATTTTCGCGGCGATGAATAAACAGCTCGGCAGCGGTCAGGTAAAAGAAGCGCGTGAAGCCTACGCTCAGGCAACCGAAGGCGGTTTTCTTGCTTCAACCTGCGTATCCTGCGGACAATGCGAGGGAGTATGCACGCAAAAATTGAAAATAACAGACTATCTTAAGCAGGCAGCTGAGATGTTTGAAGATTAATTTTATTAAACTACAGGAGGAAAAATATGGCTTGTTTTTTAGTTCCGGTGGCAGAGGCGGTTGTAGTTACCGTTGCCGCAAAAATTGCAGAGAAAAAGGAAAAATCTTCCGGCGTTCAATCTAATGCGGAAAGCGAAGCGGCGGTAAAGCTTCCTTTTTCAAGAAAGCTCAAGTGGCTCCGCAATATGCTGTGGGGAGGTTCTGCTTTACTTGCGTTTGAGCATGTTTGGCACGGCGAAGTGGTACCGTATTTTCCGTTCTTAACCGCCGCGCAAAATCCCGCGGACTTTGCGGAAATGCTGTACGAAATGTCAACGGTAGGTACATCAATGGCCGGACTTGTAACGCTTGTGTGGCTCGGCATGGTTGCCGTAACAACCGTCGCGGAGAAAAGGGCGCAAAAAGAACTGCCCTCAAAAGGTTAAACGGAGGGTATTATGACGCTTTTAATTTCGGTTTTTGCCGCTGTAATATGCACGGTTATTTGGTACGCAAAATCTCCCGGCAATAAAATGATGATTGGTACGCTTTGCCTTATTTACTGGGGAGCTTCGATAATGTGGACGGTTGACGCTGTCATTGAATACGCAAAGCTCGGCGCGGAGTATTTTACCCCAAAGCCCGAGGAAATGCTTAACGACCTTTTTCTTGGGTTGTCCGTAACGGCACTGGGACTTATAATCTGGCTGGTGGTTCTGCTTATTAAGGATCCAAGGGGAGTAGTAAAAAATACTCTGTTTAAAAAATCATAAACCTGCGGAGTGCTTATGAAAACAGAAGTAAAACTAATTCTTGAATCTGTACGCGACGGCAAAATGACGGTTGACGACGCGCTTTTGCGGCTAAAAACAGCGCCTTTTGAGGACATTGAATACGCAAAGCCCGACATGCACCGCGCTGTCCGCCAGGGAGTGCCGGAGGTTATTTACGGAGAGGGCAAGACTTGCGGGCAAATTGAAGGAATTTTAGACGCGTTGCGCCGTAACGGACAGGAACGCGTGCTTGTTACGCGGCTGTCGGCGGAATTTGCCTCAAGGCTTCCCGTAAAATATTATCCCGAAGCACGTCTTGGAATTTCGGGGGATATGCCGAAGCCCGACGGCTTAGGCCGCATTGTTGTCGCAACCGGCGGCACAAGCGACATTCCTGTTGCCGAGGAAGCGGCTGTTACGGCGGAGTTTTTGGGTAACAGCGTTACAAGGCTGTATGACGTGGGAGTTTCGGGCTTGCACCGTTTGCTCTCAAATATGGAAGAGTTGATGAACGCGAGTGTAATAATCGCAATAGCCGGAATGGAAGGCGCGCTTGCAAGCGTGATCGGCGGCATTGCCGACTGTCCCGTTATTGCCGTTCCCACCTCCGTCGGTTACGGCGCTTCATTCGGCGGACTGTCGGGATTGCTTTCAATGCTGAACTCCTGCGCAAGCGGTGTTTCGGTTGTCAACATAGACAACGGTTTCGGCGCCGGTTATCTTGCAGGAATGATAAATCATATGGAGGCTAAAAATGAGAACTCTGTATCTTGACTGCTCAATGGGCGCGGCAGGGGATATGCTTACCTCGGCTCTGCTTGAACTTTTGCCAAATCCGCAGGAATTTACGGAAAAACTGAATTCTCTTGGAATACCTCATGTAAAATACATTGCTGAGAAATCTGTAAAGTGCGGTATAACCGGCACTCATGTGACCGTGCTTGTTGACGGTGAGGAAGAATCGGAGCATATGCATGAGCATCATCATGAGCATCATCACGAGCATAATCATAATCATGAACACAGTCATGAACACGGACACCGTCACAGCACAATGGCTGACATCGAGCATATTGTGCGCGGACATACAAATATTCCGGAAAGTATCCGTGATGATATTTTAAGCGTATACAACCTGATTGCGCAGGCGGAAAGCCATGCGCACGGCAAACCCGTTACGGATATTCATTTTCACGAGGTCGGCACAATGGACGCCGTTGCCGACGTAGCGGCGGTCTGTATGCTGATAAATGAGCTCAATCCCGATGAAATTGTCGCTTCACCGGTGTGCGTGGGCTGCGGCACGGTTAAGTGCGCTCACGGAATTTTACCCGTTCCGGCTCCCGCCACGGCGTATATTTTGCAGGGAGTTCCCGCCTACGGCGGCAATATTCGTTCCGAGCTTTGCACGCCTACCGGCGCGGCGCTGCTGAAGCATTTTGTGAACCGCTTTTCGGAAATGCCGCTGATGAAAATATCGGCAATAGGTTACGGAATGGGTAAGAAGGATTTTGAAGCCGCAAACTGCTTACGCGCAATGCTCGGCGAATCAAACGGTAATCAAAACGGAATAGTTGAGCTTTCCTTCAATGTTGACGATATGACAGGCGAAGCGGCGGCATACGCGGCCGAAAAACTGTTTGAAGGGGGAGCGCTTGAAGTATTTACCTTGCCCGCCGGTATGAAAAAGGGACGCCCCGGCATATTATTTAAAATAATTTGCAGGCAGCAAGACAAACAAAATATAATTGCCCTGATGTTTAAGCACACTTCAACAATCGGCGTGCGTGAAACCCCTGTGAACCGTTATGTGCTTGACAGAAAAATCGAAACCGTAAATACGCCCTACGGTAAAATCCGCCGCAAGCGCTCGACCGGTTACGGTGTAACAAGGGTTAAAATCGAGCATGAAGATTTGGCTCGTATTGCCGCCGAACAGGGAATAAGCTTAAGCGAAGCAAGAAAATTGCTCGGTGAATATGAAAAGTAATATGGACGAACTTGATATAAAATGGGAAAATCTGCTTTTGTCAATCAGACAGATGAAGCGCGTGGCCGTTGCGTTTTCAGCGGGCGTTGACTCTACACTGCTGTTAGAAGCGTCGCGGGAAGCTCTCGGCAACAACGTGCTTGCTATTACAGGCAGGCTTGCCGCGTTTCCGCTAAGCGAAGCGGATGAAGCGGAGCGGTTTTGCCGTTTGTCGGGAATAAAACAAGTGTCGGCAGAGGTTGACCAGTTTGCGATTCCTCACTTTGCGGATAATCCGCCCGACCGTTGTTATATCTGCAAAAAAGCGCTGTTTACCGAGTTTATAAACACAGCGCGCGAAAACGGATTTAGCATTCTGCTTGAAGGCTCAAACGCTGATGATGTAAACGATTACCGCCCCGGTATGCGCGCTGTTGCCGAGCTGGGAGTAAAAAGCCCTTTAAAAGCCTTTGGGTTTACAAAGCAGGAAATAAGGAAGATGTCAAAAAGGCTTGGCTTGCCGACGCACAACAAACCCTCGCTTGCCTGCCTCGCAACTCGTTTCCCGTACGGCGAGCGAATTACCTCGGAAAAGCTTGCGGCGGTTGACAACGCCGAACGTTTTTTAAGAGGGTTGGGTTTCGGTCAGGCGCGTGTGCGCTGCCACGGCAATCTGGCTCGTATTGAGGTTGAACAAAACCTGATAACCGAAATAACACGCCCCGAAATACGCCGAAAAATTTATCGGCTGTTTGAAAGCCTCGGTTTTTTGTATACCTCCGTCGACCTTAACGGCTATCAAACCGGCAGCATGAACAAACAGCTTAATCTAAAATAATTACGAACCGATATTTCGCTCCGCTCAGTTGAATATATGCGCGGGCGCAGTCGGAAAAACCGATACAACCGGAGTTGAATTTATGACATATGAAAATAAAATCAGCATAATAAAGGAAAAAATAAAAAACGCCGACGCTGTAATTATCGGAGCGGGCGCAGGTCTTTCAACAGCGGCGGGGTTTGTGTACTCCGGAGAGCGTTTTGACAGAAATTTTTCGGATTTCGGAAAGAAGTACGGTTTTAAGGATATGTATACAGGCGGCTTTGTAATGATGCGTTACAGTCCCGAAGAATTTTGGGCATACTGGAGCAGAAATATTTATGTCAACCGCTATTCAGATCCTCCTAAGGATACCTACAAAAAGCTTCTGAAGCTTGTTAAGAACAAGGATTACTTTGTGCTGACGACAAACGTAGACCATTGTTTTCAAAAGGCAGGCTTTGATAAGCGTCGTCTGTTCTACACTCAGGGTGATTACGGACTTTTTCAGTGCTCGGTGCCGTGTCATGACAAGACCTACGATAACCTGCAGACGGTTAAAGAAATGCTGAGCCGTCAAAAGAATATGAAAATTCCTTCGGAGCTTGTCCCTCAATGTCCGGTATGCGGCAAACCCATGACCTTGAATCTGCGCAGTGACGATACCTTTGTGCAGGACGAGGGCTGGTACAAAGCCTCCGAACGCTACAGCGACTTTTTGCGCCGTCACGAAGGACTGAACGTGGTATTCCTTGAAATCGGAGTAGGGTATAATACCCCCGGCATAATCAAAATACCGTTTATGGAAATGACGGCGAAAAATCCAAACGCCGTTTACATATGTCTTAATTATGACGATGATTTTGTTCCCGACGTAATCAGGGAGCGCTCGGTTTCGCTTAAGGGCGACGCCGATAAACTGCTATCCGATATAATAAATTAATAAACAAGCCGCCGTGGAAAAACCATGGCGGCGTTTAGCTTTGTACGGTTATTTTAATAACCCGTGCTTGTCGTAATATTCTTTTTCGGAAAAATCATCCTTCTCATCAAGGTTGAATTCACTGCTCTTAAACATACCTGAACCCAAACGGTAACCGGTATTGTTAGCTCTTACAGCGCTGACTCCGATGATGATAGCGATTACTATAAATATAAATATTAGCCAACCCATAAATTTTATTCACTCCTTTTGACGTAATTATAGCATCAGTGAGTAAAAAGTAAAGAAAGCGTTGCTTGCGCGGCTTATTTCGGCTCTTTAAAAACAAAAAAGGAGCCGAAAGGGCTCCTTGATGTTTTAAAATCAGTCTGCTGTGTAAGGGAGCAGAGCAAGGTGACGAGCACGCTTGATAGCTGTTGTAAGCTCACGCTGATGTCTGGCGCATGTGCCTGTTACACGGCGGGGAAGGATTTTTCCTCTCTCGGACATATAACGGCGGAGACGCGCGATATCCTTGTAATCGATATGCTCTACTTTATCAACGCAGAAGCCGCAAACTTTCTTGCGTGACTTTCTGCCGCGATTAGGTCTGTCAGCCATTTTAAGTTCTCCTTTCGGTGAGAATTATAAAAGATGTAATAGTTTAAGTTATTAGCCAAAGTTAAAACGGAAGGTCGTCGTCAAACGGCATATCCTGGAAATCGGAATTTGAACCGCTCTGGTAAGAGGTCTGCTGCTTTGCGGGCTCCTGATAGGTCCGGTTGCCGCCGTAGCTCTGATTACCATAGCTTTGATTTGCGCCGTAGTTCTGGCTGCCGTAGCCCTGACTGCCCGAATTATCCCTGCGTTCGCCTGTAAATGAAACGTTGTCGGCAACAACCTCAACAACATAACGGTTTGAACCGTCCTTTGCCTGATAGGTACGGCTTTGAAGCTGACCTTCAACGGCAATCAGCGAACCTTTGCCGAAATAACGGCAAACAAATTCAGCAGTCTGTCTCCAGCAAACAATATCAAAAAAGTCTGCCTTGCGTTCCTCGCCTGACTTAACATAGTTGCGGTCAACGGCAATACGGAATGTGGTTACGTTTACACCCGAAGGTGTTGTTTTAAGTTCGGGATCTGAAACCAGACGACCCATTAAAATTACTCGATTTAACATAGCTTAGTCCTTTCGTATTTCGGGAATATCCCTACAATGTGATTATTCGTCTTCCTTTTTGATGATCATAGAACGTATAACGCCTTCTGTAATTCTGTAGCGGCGGTCAAGCTCCGCGGGGAACTCGGCTGTGCTCTCAAAATCAAAGAGAACGTAATAGCCTTCGCTTTCCTTGTTGATGAGGTAAGCAAGCTTTCTCTTGCCCCATTCGTCAACATTCTTAAGAGTGGCATTCTGCTCAATGAGGTTTTTGAATCTTTCAACCAGAGCCTGGATACCTTCTTCGCCCTTCTTCATTGAGATAATCATTACGGTCTCGTAATTAGCTGTTACTGCCATTTCTTTGCACCTCCTTCTGGACATTATGGCGGCTTCTGCCGCAAGGATTTGCCGCACTGTACATAATGCGACAGCTAATATTATAACGGGTAAAATCCAAATTGTCAACCAATTTTTACAATTATTTTTTATTTACAGGTACAATATTATAGCTTTGAGTAATTGACAAATTTTTTTAATGATATATAATGTAGATATAAGCGTTAATATGGCATATTGCGGATAATTCGCGCTTTGTTGGTTTCATTTCGGTCAAATTTAAATACAGATGAAATTTTTAAGACAGGATGTGTTTTGTTGTTTACATCAATTTTTAAGGAACACAAGGGCTTCGGCAAACAGATTTTTCTGTTGGCAAAAAACGAGCTTATTAAAACTTACAAGGGAGCTGTTATCGGACCTTTGTGGTCTGTTGTAAAGCCCGGCTTCACAATCTTTGTTTACTGGTTTGCTTTTTCGGTGGGTATCAAGGCTTTAAAAGCCGTCCATATCCATCTCAACGGCATGGAACACGCCGCGTTTTCCATTGACTTTTTCACTTTTATGTTTATAGGAATCGTTCCGTGGTTTTTTATTCAGGATCAAATTGTTCAGGGCGCGAAAACGCTGAGGAATAACAGGCAGTTCATCACCAAGGTAAAATTCCCGGTTTCCACAATCCTTACTTATACGGGACTTTCCAGGCTGTTTGTTCATCTTTTTCTGGTTATAATAATGTATGTCTACGTTTTGTTCAGAATCGGACCCTCCTGGTACAACCTGCAGTTCTTCCTGTATTGTCCGCTGATGTTTTTGTTTTTCCTGGCACTGTCTTGGTCAACCGCTCCTATGTCCGCGTTCAGCAAGGACTTTGAAAGCCTTATTGTATCCATTATGTCCGGTGTTTTCTGGCTGTCGGGAATTATGTATGACTCCTACAGCTTCACCGGCGGACTCAAAATCGCAATGCTGTTAAATCCGATTAACTTCTTTGCAAACGGTTACCGCAACTGCTTCCTTTATCACAGGGGCTTTTGGGTTTATAAAACCGAGTTCGTTATCTTTCTTGTTGAATTCCTGGTTGTATTCTTCCTCGGCATATTCAACTATAACCGACTCAGGAAAAAGCTTCCTGATGTGCTTTAATCGGGAGGTAATGAAATGTCAGATACTATTATTTCCTTTAAAAACGTAAGCAAGACCTATATTCTGTATAAAAACGATCAGGCACGCTTCAAGGCGCTGTTCTTTAAACCTCGTAATCCCAAGACGAACAAGGCTCTCAACAACGTTTCTTTTGAAATAAAAAGAGGAGAGTCAGTGGGAATTGTTGGTGATAACGGCGCCGGTAAATCCACTTTGCTCAAGATGATTACCGGAGTCGCGTTCCCGGATGAAGGTGAAATTATCGTTGACGGCAAGGTTGCGGCTCTGCTTGAACTTACCGCAGGATTTTCGCTTGAAATGACCGGTCGCGAAAATATTTACCTTAAGGGCTACATCCTCGGTCTTGAAGACGAGTATATTAAGGAGATTGAGGAAAATATCATTGAGTTTGCTCAGCTCGGAGATTATATCGACCAGCCTGTCAGAACATACTCAAGCGGTATGAAAATGCGTCTCGGCTTTGCCATAAACGTAAATATCGAGCCCGACGTGCTTGTTGTCGACGAGGCATTGTCGGTCGGCGACGCAAGCTTTAAACGAAAATGTAAGGATAAAATCAAGGATATTATGAAGCAGGGCACGACGGTTTTGTATGTAAGTCATAACGCCGATTCCGTAAAGGAAATCTGTCCTCGTTCAATATATCTGAGAAAGGGAACTGTTATTCACGACGGTCCCACAAACGAAACCCTGAAGGTTTATCAGGATTATAAAGCAAGTTTAAAAGCTAAAAAGAAGTAATATTTATGATTAAAACTAAGCTCAACCAATTTGAAGCAGACTGGGCGGCAATGCCTCAGGTGGAAAAAGAGGAGCTTGCAAAGCTCAAAAATAAGACCATTCTTATCAGCGGACAAGGTATTGCCCGCTGTCTTTGCATCGCGCTCCTTTATTTGAACGAAACAAAAAAGTTAAATAATAATATCATTTTCTGCGGCGACGGCAATATCGAGCTTGAACGAAGGTTCTTCCTGAGCGACAGAAGGGATGTTTCCTGTGACAGCTATGATTCTTTATCGGAATTAAAAACCGCTTTGCCGAAGATTGACATTGCCGTTCATACAGGCGTATGCTGTGAGGAAATCCAAAGCTTTTCCGCTTGTCTGAAGCGTGAAATCACCGCGGCTCGGTCAGTATGCGAAATCGCCGCAAACAGCGGCGCTCAGGTTGTGCTCCTCAGCGACAGCAGAGTTTACGGAAAAGCCCGCCGAGGCAGGGTGTACGCCGAAAACGAATACGCCGATATTGATAATCTTAACCCCCTGCACAGTGAAAACCAACTTGTCCGCACTGTTGAAAACTATTTTAACTGTCAGTCAAAGGAGCGCGGTTTTGCGCTTACTACTCTCCGTACAGGCGTTGTGCTGGGCGCTTACACGGGTATAAAAACTTTTATCGACGGCGCGCTTAAAGCAGTGGCAAACGGGGAAGAGCGCGAGCTTGTAAAGACAGACAGAAAGCTGTCGTTTGTGTATATAACCGATGTTTTTCGCGCCATAGTTTACGCTGTTAATAAGCTTGAAAAAAACAATGTATATAACGTTACCGGAATTGACTCAACAGTATCAACCGCAATGCTCGCGGCAGTGCTAAGTGATGTTTACGGCAACAAAACAAGGCTTGAGCTTGTTTGCGGTGATGAGCCCAACTGCTGCGCAATAAGCTCAAGTAAAATAAGAACATTCGGCTGCGAACCGGCAATCAAGCTTGAAACCGCGCTTGAGCTTTGCGTAATGAGCTATATGAAGGATTTGTCGGACTTAAAACTGCCCAATACTCATGACGGCAGACTTGACGCAATACAAAAAATGCAGCTTTCGTATTTGCTTGAGGTTGACCGCATCTGCCGAAAGCACGGTATAAAATATTTCCTTGGCGGAGGAACCTTGCTCGGAGCAATCAGGCATCACGGATTTATTCCGTGGGACGACGATTCCGACATAATGATGCTTCGCGAGGATTACGACAAATTTGCAAAAATAGCCGAAACCGAGCTTCCTGCCAATATGACCTTCCAGTCCGGCAAGACCGATAAGAACTGTTTCTATGAGTTCAATAAGCTCAGGGTTGAGGGAACTGTTTTCGCGACCGATTTCGCCAAGGAGCACCGCTCAATCAATATCGGTATAGCCTTTGATATTTTTTGTCATGACAAGACCGCGAATTCAAAGCTCGGACGAAAAATCCACCTCGCCGCGACAGTGTTTACGCGCGCTCTGGTGCTGAATAAATGGAACAAGCGCAAGGTAGACAACGGAAGCAGACTTCAAAGCGCGGTAACAAATTTCTTTGTAAAAATTTTTCCGCTCCGCTTCAGTTATTTTCTCATGAACCATACAATTAGTTTCTTTAAAAGAAAAAAGAACGCCAGGTACCTTTATGACGGAATGGGCAGAAACGTTTACAACGGCAGTTTTGATTCGTCAATACTTGACGAAGTAACCTATGCCGACTTTGAGGGCTATCAGCTTCCTGTTCCGAAAAGATACGATGAATATCTGACGTTTTTATACGGTGATTATATGGAGCTTGCGCCGCTCAGTACAAGACTCGGCTGCCATGAGATTTTGTGGTGCGACATCGGAAAATATGATAGCTTAAATAAATAATTTTCTGATTTTATTGACAATCAGGCTATATTCTGTTATAATAATTTTCGCGGATTAAGCAATCGCTCCGCCTCGGTATCTCTCTGCCGTGTAAAAATATGAGAGAATTTGCAGGTATGGCGGAATTGGCAGACGCGCATGGTTCAGGTTACACCACGTCTGTGTAACTGAAAAATCCGTCTTTACATCCTGCAAAAGCGGATTAAGCAAATTGCTCCGCCTCGGTTCTCACCTCTCTACCGTGTAAAAATTCAGAGGGTAAAAATATAAAACGCAGGTATGGCGGAATTGGCAGACGCGCATGGTTCAGGTCCATGTGAAAGCAATTTCATGCAGGTTCAAGTCCTGTTACCTGCACCATATTTTAAGGGAGTACCACTCGGTAC
>ODAI011897175.1_pt1 | contig 13467 bp, 9 predicted proteins | sample 1539321 | NCBI WGS metagenome assembly ODAI01 (sample SAMN02144231, study PRJEB22623) | gut metagenome | biome: sheep rumen | host: Ovis aries | place: New Zealand
AAAAACAAAAAGGAGCAAAAACCGTGAGACAAAGTGTGACAGACACATAAATGACCGTTAAAAGTATAACAATCTACATACGATCGCGGGCATAAAGACAATAATTTGTGTAAAACATACAAAATCAGATAAATGAATTCAGTAAAAATTAACTATTTACAGTTGAATTATGTTTAGCTAACATTTATTACAACCAATCTTACGCTGGTGAATTACAAATTCACAGTAACGGGCAGCGTAAAACTTTAATGTCAAGGAGGAATTCAAATGAAGAAGAGAATGTTGGCACTTGTACTGGCAACCATGATGGGTGCATCCGTTATGGCATGTGCTGCTCCTGCAGCAGCCCCCGCCGCCGCTCCTGCAGCTGCTCCTGCTGCGGAAGAAAAAAAGGAAGAAGCTGCTCCCGCAGAGGAAGCTGCCACGGAGGAGGCTGAACCGGCTGCAGAGGGAGAGACCAAAAAGAGAAAGATCGGTATTGCTACATATGCAATGTCGAACGTGGCAATTTATCCTCTGCTGCAGGGCATGATCGATGTGGTTAAGGAACATGGCGATGAATATGTTCTGGTTTCCGCACAGTCTTCCAATGATACGGCAGGACAGATCCAGGTTGTAGAAGAGCTTGTCAACAGAGATGATATCGATGCTATCGCGGTTGACAGTGTTAATGACACACACTTCAAGGATTGCGTCGCGAAGGCAAATCAGAAGGGCATTCCGATGGCTTTCAACGATATTCCGTACGCGGCAATCGATGATGATCACTGGGTAGTAGCAAACGTAAAGGTCGATAACTACAAGGGCGCTTATGATTCTGCATCCAGAATGATCGACGACTTCGACGGAAAGGCGAAAGTCATTATGCTCACGCTCGACGTCAACCAGGCAGTACATCCGAGATCAGAAGCCTTCAGAGATATCGTAAAGGAGAACCCCGGTATTGAAGTGCTTGCAGAAGAGAACGGTGAGTTTGAAATTGCAAAGGCTACAGATCAGGTATCCAACCTTATTATGGCTCATCCGGATGCAGAAGCGATTCTGGCTATCATCGACAACTATTCGATTGGCGCATCTGCTGCACTGAAGGCAGCCGGCCGCACAGACGTTAAGATCTATTCCTTCGACGGATCACCCGATATTCTTCCGCTGATCGCAAACGGCGATGTTGAATGCTCCGCATGGCAGAACTTTGAGGAGATGGGCAGACAGACCGTACAGGCGCTTTACGACTACATGGATGGAACAAATACAGAAATCAACAGAGAGATCACTGTAAATCCTGTTCTTTTCTCGAAGGACAACATTGAAGAAGTACAGGCGATGTTTGACAACTACTCTTATGATTTCGTGAACTGATCAGTTGTTATACAGCATTTAACTGTGGAATGGCAGCATTGTGCGGATACGGAATTATCCGTATCCGCCTTTTTTACAGTAGAGAGGGATGACGTGAGCAATAAATTACTGGAATTAAAGAACATCAGCAAGACGTTCGGCCAGACGAAGGCTCTGAGCAATGTCACCTTTGATCTCGAGAGGGGTGAAGTACACTGCCTCGTTGGCGAAAACGGTGCCGGCAAGTCGACGCTGATAAAGACATTGGCAGGACTTGTCAAAGCAGACGGCGGAACGATCACAATGGAAGGCAAAAATGTTGTTATCGCATCGCCTAATGATGCACAGGCGCTTGGAATCAGTGTGGTGCATCAGGAACTGAATCTCTGCAATACGCTGACCGTAGCGGAGAATATTTTTCTGGGCAGCGAATCCGTAAAGGGTGTCTTCCTGGACAAAAAAGCGCAGAACGAACGCGCAAAGGATATTCTGGCGGATATTGATCCGACAATAAGTCCTTCGACAATCGTTGAAACGCTTTCTACGGGCAAAAAGCAGATTATTGAAATAGCGAGAGCTGTCTCTTCGGGAAAAAATGTCATCATATTTGATGAACCGACATCTTCCCTGTCTGAGAGCGAGACAGAAAAGCTTTATGAAATTGTAGAGACACTGAAGAAGAAAAATATCGGTATTATATACATTTCACATAGATTGGATGAGATCTACAGGCTGGGAGACCGCGTAACAGTGCTGCGCGACGGCACGGCGGTGGGAACTCTGGAAAAAGGAGACCTTGACCGCGACAAAATTGTCGCGATGATGGTCGGCCGCAGCCTTGTGAATTACTACATACGCGACAACAAGCCCGGAGAAGAGATCGTTTTTGAAGCGAGCAATGTAACCGGAGCGCTTCCGAGAAACGCGAGTTTCTTTCTGAAGAAAGGCGAAATTCTGGGATTCTCCGGACTGGTTGGTGCCGGCAGGACGGAGCTTTTCAAGGCGATATTCGGTACTGACGAAAGAGTTGCGGGAACCTTTAAGCTGGATGGAAAGGAAATTGAGCTCAAGACTCCTGCACAATGTGTCAAAGCCGGGATCACTTACGTCCCCGAGGACAGAAAAGTGGAAGGCCTGTTCCTGGATGACACAATTCTTTTCAACACCACAATAGGAGTCCTTAACCAGGTAATTAACAAGCTCCATGTTGACAGGAGAAAAGAAAACGAAATCACAGAAAAATACGCAAAGAAAATGAAGCTGAAGGCCAGCTCCTATGATCAGAATGTACGGGCTCTTTCAGGCGGAAACCAGCAGAAGGTACTTCTCGGAAGGTGGCTTTCCGTGCCGCGCACAAAAGTCCTGATACTGGATGAGCCTACAAGAGGCGTGGATGTAGGTGCCAAGGCGGATATTTATAAGGTGCTGGACGACCTGACTGCCCAGGGGTATTCGATTATTATCATTTCTTCTGAGCTCCAGGAAATTGTCGGAATGTGTGACAGAGTCTACGTTATGAGAGACGGACGTATTGAAGGATGCCTTGATAAAAATGAAGTCAGTCAGGTGTCTATCATGAAATATGCATTAGGGGAGGCGAACGGCTGAAATGAAAAACGATAATAAGAAATCAAGCGCATTTCTCAATCTGTTTTCCGGGTATGGCGGTGTACTGATTGTACTGATTCTGTTCATTGTTCTGTTCTCACTTGTGACTAAGACCTTTTTCAGGAAAGATAATCTGATACTGGTCCTGAGACAGGCGTGTACGTCGGGAATTATGGCAGCGGGCGTGACCTGCGTCCTGACGGCGGGCAGCATTAACCTCGGCCTCGGTGCGATTTACGGGCTGTCTGCCATGACGGCGGCCCTCGCGATGACAAGAGCCGGCGTTCCGATTGCGCTGGGACTGATTCTGTCTCTTGTAATCGGCTGTCTCCTGGGAGCAGCCTGCGGACTTATCATTACCAAAACCGGAATACCTGCATTTATAGCGACACTCGGCGTGCAGTATATTGCAAGAGGCCTGACCTATATTATCAGCGGCGGCACGACTGCAACGCTGATGAACGATCCGCTCAATCAGATCGGTATCGGATCGCTGTTTGGAATTCCGTACCCGATTTTCTACATGATATTCGTAATGATCATTCTGTACATTGTAATGAACAGAACAAAGGTCGGACGATATATCAGTGCTACAGGTTCCAACTCTGTAGCCGCCAGATTTGCCGGTATCAACACCGATAAGATGATCATGCTGGTGCATATGATTGCCGGACTTCTTGCAGGCCTCTCAGGCTTTGTCAATAACGCAAGAACTTTTGCGGCGACACCTACAGCGGGTGAAGGAACAGAAATCGACGCGATCGCGGCGGTTGTTATCGGCGGAACATCGATGGCAGGCGGCAAAGGAACATTGATCGGTACAGCAATCGGCTGCCTTGTCATAGCGGTTATGGGAAACGGATTAAACCATATTGGACTGAACAGTTACTACCAGATGGTTCTTAAGGGCGTTCTGATCATCATCGCTGTCGGTATCGACGGAGTCAAGAAGCGCGCTGAAATCGCGGCACAGATGAAGAAGGCTGCGCAGGAAGCTGCAGCAGAGCTGGCTGCATCCCAGAACTGATTAGTGTAAATTATTGGATATGTCACTAATAGTATCTATGTAAATGGAGGATCTAAGATGAAAGGCAGAATGAAGGTTTGTGTACTGACGGGTAAGCAGCACCTGGAATGGACGGAAAGAGACATTCCCCAGCCGGGGCCGGGCGAACTCCAGATCAAGCTCGAGTACGTCGGAATCTGCGGCTCCGACCTGCACTTCTATGAGCAGGGAAGACTGAACAACTGGGAGCTCGACGGACCGCTGGCACTCGGACATGAGCCGGGCGGTGTTGTATCCGATATCGGCGAGGGTGTCACAGGCTTTAAGGTCGGCGACAGAGTTTCCATCGAGCCGGCGGTTCCCTGCGGACACTGCGAAGAGTGCAAGAAGGGCCTCTACAACCTCTGCAAGAATATCAAGATGCTGGCAATTCCTCACGAGCGCGACGGCGTAAATGCGGAATACTGCGTACACGACGCGAGCATGTGCTATAAGCTTCCGGACAATGTCTCTACCATGGAAGGCGCTCTGATTGAGCCCCTGGCGGTCGGCATGCACGGAGCAGCTCTTGCGAACGCTTCCGTCGGACAGACTGCTTTCGTTCTTGGCAGCGGATGCATCGGACTGTGCACGGTCATGGCCCTGAAGGCAAGAGGCGTTGCTGAGATCTATGTTGCGGACATTATGGACAAGAGACTGGAGAAGGCTCTGGAGGTCGGCGCGACAAAGGTCTTCAACACAAAGAGAGATGATGTTGTTGCTTTCGCGAAGTCCATCGGCGGCGTGGATCATGTCTTTGAGTGCGCAGGCAACCGGCAGACGACACTCATGACTGCAAGACTGATCAAGAGAGGCGGCCATATCACTCTTACCGGTGTTTCACCTGAACCTGTCCTTGAGATCGATACCGCGACACTCAATGAAGTGGAAGGAACAATCCATGCGGTTTACAGATACAGGAATCTCTGGCCGCAGGCAATCGCGGCTGTTGCATCCGGAGCAATCCCGGTTGCCAAGATCGTAAGCCATGTATTCCCGTTTGATCAGTGCATCGAGGGAACGGACTACAGCCTGAACCACAAGGATGAGGTAGTCAAGGGCGTCATCACGATGTGCGAATGAATTTCGCACGGATACAAATGCCATACAAGGCACTATAAATTATCAGATCATGAGAAGCACCATGCTTCTCATGATCTTTATACAAAGGGGAAAAATCGATGATCACTAAGATGAGATATATTCCTGTTACAGAGACGTCAAAGCCCTTCGTTGCGGCTGCAAAGCGGTGCGATTTTGACAAGCTCGGCTATGTCGAAGACGAATATTTCATGTATGGAACGGCAAACGTCTATGATGAGGATGAGCGTCACCAGGCGGTGAAGATCTTCGACGGCGCACCCTACTGCACGAGACTTATGATCCGCAGGCCTGCCGATGTATCGAAATTCAGCGGCAATGTCTGCATCGAGATCGTAAATTCGACCGCCAACATGGACATCGACCGCATGTGGATCTCTAACTGGCCCTATATTACCAGGAACGGCGATATTTATATCGGCATTTCCAGCAAAGGCCACGTCGTTGACTCCTTAAAGCTTTATGATCCAGAGAGATACGCTGATATCAACTGGGACAACCCGATGCCGGACAGAGAAATCCCGGATGCGGTAAAGAATGCGGGCGGACTGATTAAATATCTGCCGCAGTACGAACTGGGCCTGTTCTGGGACATGCTGGTTGAGCTGGCAAAGCTTCTGCGTACGCAGGATGAGCTGAATCCCATTAAGGAATACGGAAAGTGCTGGCTCTATCTTCTGGGCTGGTCACAGTCCACAAGCTATATCAACCGCATGCACGCGACGTTTTCCTATCGCCCGGAGAACTGTGAAGGCGGCTCGCTGTTCGACGGATATTTCAGCGCCGGCGGCTTTACGAGCCTTGCTCCGATCAATAATGCGCAGGCATTCCCGATGGCCCATGATGGCAGAATTACCGGCGGCGTAGTCGGCGTCCCCGAGCCGTTCATGTTCATCAATACGGACAGCGAGACCTATGACGCCTTCTGGTACGGAGATTTCGACGAGCCTTGCTTCAAGTTCAGGACCTGGCAGCTGACAGGAACCAGCCACGACTCGAAATATACACTCCTTGATTATTACGGCGAGGAGGATCTGTCCATGTTCCTGAATTCCCTGGGCAGGAAAAACAACCGCTTTACGGGAGCGACAGGCGAGCCGCTTGAGGTTTTATATGATCCGGTCTTCTGCGCGGCGCTGAAGGCGCTTGAGCTGTGGGTCCGCGAGGGGATCCCCGCTCCGCACGCCCCGAAAGCGGAAACGTATATCAGTGACAAGCCGTCGAATACTGTCGGCGGCACGAGAGTAACGCCATTAAAGGATGCATTCGGCAATCCCCGCGGCGGAATCCGGGTTCCTTCCGTTGTTTACCCGACGGCGAGGTACCAGAATTACAACATTAATGAGAATGGAGAGGTCAGCTCGACCTTCGGAACTGCTTATCCGTTCTCGGCAGCGCTTTTGAAGGAACTGTACGGCAGCCTTGAGAACTACTGTGAGCTTCTCTCCTGCGAGTATGACAGGCTCGTGGGACAGGGCTTCCTTCTGAAGGAGGACAAGGAAGCATTTCTGTCCTTCACACTGGATGTGGCAAAGCAGAGAGGACTTGAGTAACACCGTGAACGCCGCATAAGATGAAGGCGCAAGGAAAGGAGAAACAGATGCATACTACTGATTTTTACTGTGACCTGCACGGACCGATCGTTGAGAGCAAGAGAGGAAAACTGCGCGGCTTTTATGAGAAGGGGCTGTACAAGTTCCGCGGCATTCCGTACGCGAAGGCGAAAAGATTCCATTCCCCGGAGCCCGTGGATGCATGGGATGGCGTAAAGGACTGCCTCTGCTACGGCTATACCTGCCCTACAATTCACAATACAAGCAAAGAGCGCATGATGATCATGCTGGAGTTCCGTTACTGGCCGCAGGACGAGGACTGCCTGAACCTGAACGTGTTCACGCAGAACATCAACAACGATGTGAAAAAGCCTGTCATGGTCTTTATCCACGGCGGCGCATTCGCCAACGGCTCGTCCATTGAGCACCTCACCTATGAGCCCGAGAATCTCGTAAAGGATGAGGACGTGGTCCTTGTTTCCCTCAACCACAGACTGAACATTCTCGGTTATTTCAACCTTGCTGAATACGGCGAGCAGTATCACAACAGTGTCAACCTCGGCATGGAGGATATTGTCGCGGCGCTGAAATGGGTTAAGGAAAACATCGCGAAATTCGGCGGCGACCCGGACAACGTAACCATCTTCGGTCAGTCCGGCGGCGGTATGAAGTGCACGGTCCTGATGCAGACACCCTCGACGGAAGGCTTGTATCAGAAGGCGATCCTTGAGAGCGGCGTGACCTCTTCTGCACTTGCGGTTGCTTCCTATGAGGACGGCCTGAAGGTTGCGGACGCAGTGGTAAAGGAGCTGGGTCTTACGAAGGAGACGATCTCTGATATCGAAGATCCGGAAAAGTATCCCTATGAGAAGCTCAGAGAAACTTTCCTCAAGGTAGAGCCCGGACTTCTTGCGGCCGGAGTTTCGACCTTCTGGTCGCCGGCGGCAAACGACTGGTACATGGGCGATCCCCGCACAGCGGGCCCGACAGACCTGTTTAAAAAGACTCCGATCATAGCGGGAACCGCGATCGCAGAGACGGCGTGGTTTAACGATGTTTACCCGGATCCCGATATGTCGCAGGAAGAGAAACTGGAAACGCTGCGCGCAAGGTACGGCGCGGACACGGAAAGGCTGCTGGAGCTTTTCAGGAAAGCCTATCCGGAAAAGGACGACCTGGATTATTTCTATTTTGACACACTGTTCAGGAAGGGAACTATCGAGTACCTTGACTGCAAGTCAGAGGCCGGCGGCGCTCCGATTTATTCTTACATGCTCTCCTATGATTTTAAGGTCAACGGAAGAGTCCCGGCATGGCACGCGGCGGACCATCCGCTGGTCTTCAAGAGCTATGAGATGTGCCCTGTCATGCAGGATGAGAACTGCGCAAAGCTTTCCGATCAGATCGCGGGCTCCTGGGCTGCGTTCGCTCACAGCGGCGATCCGAACAACGATGACCTGACGTGCGAATGGAAGCCGTACAGGAAGGGCGACGGAGAGTATACCTATATCTTCGATAAGGAAAATTATCTTCGCGACGGTTATGACCGGGAACTGGTTGACGAGACAATGGCCGTGTATCAGAATAAAATTGAAATGACGAATTATTAAGCAGCGGCGTTTTTTGCGGAATCATAACGGGGGAGACAGTTTGCTGTCTCCCCTGCTTTATACCGTCAGACCGGCGCTGCGCACATGGAAAGGAGAGACTATGGCAGTTATCAGCTTCGAGGTGTATTCTAACGTTCTTAAGAGAGTGGTCTCTTGCAGGGCGGTCCTGCCGACCGATCAGGAGGATGGAATTCTGGAAGGCCCTTACAAGACCATCTACCTTCTGCACGGTCTTCGGGGCAACTGCAACGACTGGCTGACCAGCGTGCGGCTGAAGGAAATATGCGGGTCGCAGCGCTTTGCGGCGATTATGCCGAGCGGCGACAATTCCTTCTATGTGGACTCCCTGATTCCCAATAACGACTACGGAAGATTTGTGGGTGAAGAACTGGTAAATCTCACAAGGGCGATGTTTCCGCTCTCGAGGAAACGGGAGGACACCTTTATCGGCGGACTTTCCATGGGCGGCTTTGGCGCTCTGAGAAACGGACTCAAATACAATGATACCTTCGGGTATATCGTAGCGCTTTCCGGCGCCGTGCATTTCTTTGAGACACCTGCAGGGCAGCCTATCGACAACCTGCAGCATGAAGAGCTGGTCATGGGTGACATTGAAGAGGCCCGGCTTACAGAGAAAAACCCGCGAGTCATCGTAAAGAACCTTGTCGAAAGAATCCGCAGCGGCGAAAAGGTGAATCTCCCGAAGATCTACATGGCCTGCGGCACAGACGATACTCTTATTGTTTACAACCGGAAGCTGAGAGATTTCTTTATTGAGGAAGGACTGGATCTGACCTACGAGGAGGATGCGGGCTTCCATGACTGGGATTTCTGGGACAAGTATTTCAGAAAAGCGGTGGACACATTCCTTCCGATTGAGAAAACCCCGGTAAAGCGGGTCGAGGAAACAGTACTTGAGCGGAGGCAGCGCGGATAAGGAGCGCTGGTAAGAAGCACGGGTAAGGAGTATGAAGAAAGGGGGCAGGGGGCATACAACAGACCCTGTGTATGGAAGCCGTACAAAAAGGGCGAGGGCGAGTACACCTATATTTTTGATAAGGAAAACGAAGACTTAATACATAAAACAGAGACTGCCGGATCCGAAAGGAAACCGGCAGTCTTTGCATGTGAAGTAAACAGATTCGTCGGAAAACGTATAACTACTGCGCTTCCCGGAGGTTTTTGACAGAGCCCCTGACGGAAAGCCACGTCTCAACCCTCGTCTTTTTGGTGCGGTATCCGGCCCGCTCCGGATCCTTCCTGTCATCTATCAGGGCCGCGACCGCATCGACGGCCTCCGCGGCGAAGGTATTCTTTGAGACATTGATTGTGGTGAGCGGCGGTATGGCAATCTCACACACGGGGCGGTCGTTGAAGCCGACCAGCGAAATGTCGTCCGGAACGTTATAGCCGTTCTCTCTCAGCGCGCGCATGACGCCGAGGGCGATAGTGTCGTCATCGGTGACAAAGCCGGTGGGCAGGTCCGGATGCCCTTTAAGAATGTCGGAGAAATCCCTGTAGCTTCCCTCTTCGGTGAAGCTCAGGCGGTAGATGTCCTTTTCGTCCAGTGCGAGGCCGTACTGAGAGAGCGCCTTGCGGTAGCCTTCCTCGCGTTCACAGAAGCTGCTGATCCTTGATTTTGCGGCAAGGTAGCCGATTCTTGTGTGGCCCATCTCGGTCAGGTGCGTTACCGCCTGCCAGGTCCCCATCTCGTTATTGATGGCGACGGTGTTGACGGGAATGTGCGCAAAATAATTATCCAGGATCAGGTATGGCTTTTCGAAGCTGGAGAAGATATCGATGTCGGAATCCGCCATTTCGGTTGCGAACACGATGGCGCCGGCTGCGTTTATGCTGTTGATCCTGCTGATCTGCTCGCTGATCGGGCGGCGCAGATCGAGTGTGGAGAGCATGATGTTGTAGCCGTACTTCTGGGCGGCGGTCTCGATGTTCTCGATCAGAAGCATGAAGAAGGGCTGCATGTCCAGGATCGCGCCGTCCTTCTTGAAGACGATGAACAGAAGATTCTGGCGCGCGGGGGCAACAGGCGCCGCCTCCTTAATCATGTTCCCGTATCCCATTGCCCTCAGCTCTGTGATTACCCTGTTCCTGGTAGCGTCGGAGACGCCCGGCTTGTTGTTCACAATGATGGAGAAGGCGGACGGGGAGATATTAAAATACTTTGCCAGTTCGCGATAATTCATATCAGCAGATCCTTCCGGTTGACCGATTATTTACAGAATAGTATAGAACAGACACTGAGAAAAGTCAATTGATTATTAAACAAGCAACTAAACAATTTGCAGCAAAATACAGTAATATTGCGGAAATATGAAATTGATACGTTTATTAATGTGCAGTAAACAGCATGTAAGAAGTGAGGCAGAGACGGAAGGCGCGGCAAGCGAAAATGACACGGGAAAAGGTGCAAGGACTGCCAATACCTGTTAAAAATATAACAATTACCGAACTATCAGGGGGCTGTTTAGGGAAGATGCACAAAAACGGCGCACTAAATTTAGTAAACATAAACTATTGCGGAGGTAGACAAAACTAAATATAATACTGAACATAACAAGAGACAAGCCCTGAAGGGCATGCGGGCAGACAGAAAACTGTTTATCTTCCGGTAAACTGCCTGTCCGATCAAGAAGGAAAAGGTAAACAAGGAGGGTTACAATGAAAAGACTTTTGGCAATGCTTCTTACCGGTGCGGTTGCAGTATCGCTTGTAGCTTGTGCGGCTCCGGCTGCGGCACCTGCGGCAGCCCCCGCGGCTCCCGCTGCTGAGGAGAAGGAAGAAGCTCCCGCTGAGGAAACGGCAGAGGCTCCGGCTCCCGAGAGCAAGGATTCCTACACAATCGGACTTGTCCTTCCGAACGTTGAGAACTCCGCTTATGTAGCAGTTATGGAGCAGTTCAAGGCGAATGTCGAGGCAGAAGGCTGGGAGTTCATGTTCCAGACAGCAGCCGATGACGGCGCGGCGGTTACCGCTATCGAGTCCATGGTTGAGGCAGGGTGCGATGCAATCTGCGCGACAGCTGATTCCGCGAGAGAAGACGCTTTTAAAGCAGCTTCCGACAATGGCGTAGTTATGGTGGGATTCGACGGTGAGTGCAATTCCGCATGGAAGAATTACGTAGGAAAGAACTACGAACAGGGTTACAACACCGGTTCCCAGGCAGGAAAGTGGATTGTCGAACACTACGGAACAGAGGAAGAGGTAAAGGTTGCCCTTCTGACTTATACACAGCTTGAGTTCCTGATCCCCCGTGATGAAGGTATGAGAGCAGGCCTTGCTGACACAGCTCCGAACGCGGTTATCGTCAATACTGCAGAGGAAATTACGGTTCCCGCATGCGTCGACGCAGTCGAGGCATTCCTGCAGGCAGATCCCGATCTTAAGGTTGTATGCGGCTTCGCAGGCTTCTGCGGACTCGGCGCATATGAAGTCTTCAAGGCTCAGGGCCTGAACGACGGTGAGCACGGCATCTTCTCAACCGACGGTACTATCGAAGAGTTTAACGCCATCAAGGAATCCAACGGCGACTGCTACATAAGTTCCACAGACACCGGCTTTACAATGATCGGCAGTTGGATGAGCTCGGATCTGATCGCAAAGCTTAAGGACGGCACGGACAACGGTGAGCACACAGAGTACTGGCCGATCGACACCGTTACAATCGACAACGTAGACGAAGCGATCGCAAAGGTCAGCGTGCAGTAAGCAGGAATTAATTACAGAGTTGTATACGATCGCGGCAGGGATTCCTGCCGCGATCATTTCAGAAAGGAGGGGCGATTTGGAGGAATATGCACTGCAGCTCAAGCATGTAACAAAGACGTATCCCGGAGTGGTTGCCCTGAATGATATAACGGTTGATGTAAAGAAGGGCGAGATCCTCGCAATCTGCGGTGAGAACGGAGCAGGCAAGTCGACAATGATGAAGCTGATCTCCGGAGCCATCGCGCCCAACGAGGGCACAATAACCGTATTCGGACAGGAATACGAGAGAATGACGCCGGCGCTTTCGAGAGAGCTCGGAATCGAGGTCGTCTATCAGGAATTTAACCTGGTTCCGGAGCTGCCGGTCAGCGAGAATATTTTCCTCGGAATGTATCCCGGCAACAAGGTTACTCCGGACTTTAAGAAAATGGAGAAGGAGACAAAGGAGCTCTTCGACATGCTGGAGGTCGATATTAATCCGAAGACTAAGGTCAAGGACCTGTCGACGGCTTACTGCCAGCTGGTTGAGATCGCGAAGGGCGTCTCCAAGAATCCCAAGATCCTGATCCTGGATGAGCCCACTGCGGCGCTCACCGAAAAGGAGACTGGAATCCTGTTTAAGCTCGTAAAGAAGCTCAAGGAGCAGGGAACGACCATGCTGTATGTTTCCCACAGACTGAGCGAAATCTTCGACATCGCGGACAGGGTCACGGTCTTCCGCGACGGTCAGGTCATCGAGACGAGAGATATAGCGGATATCGACCGTCACCAGCTGATCGCGCTGATGGCGGGACGCGAGATCAGTGACACTTATCCCGAAAAGACGAACAAGATCGGGGAAACGGTCCTGGAGGTTAAGGATCTGTGCGGACTCGGCGTGGAAAACATAAACTTCGAGCTTCACAGGGGTGAGATCCTCGGTTTTGCCGGACTGGTCGGCGCGGGGCGCACGGAGACAGCAAGAATGATCTTCGGCGCGGATAAGGCTGACAGCGGGAAGATTATCTATGAGGGAAAGGAAGTTAAGATCACGAATCCCGAAAAGGCATGTGAGCTCGGAATCGGCCTCGTCCCGGAGGACAGGAAGACACAGGGTGTCATACAGAACCTGTCGATCAGAAAGAATATAACACTGGCCATACTGAAGCTGGTTTCCCATATGGGCATCATGAATTTCAAAAAAGAGAACGAAATTCTTGAAAAGCACAAAAATGCCCTCAGTATCAAGACGCCTTCCTTTGAACAGCTGGTCAAGAACCTTTCCGGAGGCAATCAGCAGAAGGTCGTCGTCAGTAAGTGGCTCGCGAGAGAATGCGACGTGCTGCTGATGGATGAGCCGACAAGAGGTATCGACGTCGAGGCAAAGCATGAGATTTACATGATCATGAATGAACTGGCCTCCCAGGGAGTCGCGATCATCATGATTTCATCCGAGATGCCCGAGCTGATCGGAATGGCGGATCGTATTCTGGTCATGTCCGAGGGC
>ODAI014452622.1_pt1 | contig 13467 bp, 4 predicted proteins | sample 1539321 | NCBI WGS metagenome assembly ODAI01 (sample SAMN02144231, study PRJEB22623) | gut metagenome | biome: sheep rumen | host: Ovis aries | place: New Zealand
AGTTCAAGAATATGACCAGCATCATAAAGTTCACTACCGGAAGCACTTACAGCTACAACTCCGTTTCCTTTATGGCTAATGACCAGACAAAACTCACCGGAACCGTAGCCACAACTTTCCCTGACGAGTTCGACGTTGAAACGGCCAACGGTTCAGAATCCATTGTCTGCATCCAGAAAGGCAATCCTTCAGGGAATGCCGGTGTGAGCGCCAGCAAGACTTACTATCTGGCAATGCTGCCCGGTGCGGAGATAACTAACGGAATAGGCTTTAAGATTGAACAGCGCGACTCCGAAACCGACCTTCTCGGTGGTGCAATTTCCAAGTCTGCATTCGCCCGTGAACGTTCCAAGATATACGACATGGGAACTCTTGACAGCCGCATCATCAAAGACTGGTACATCTCTGAAAGCGGTAACGGCGCAGGTAACGACCCGATGGATCCTGCCGGCCCTGCAAGGCTGATGGACCTTCTAAATCCTGCCTATTCCACCAACAACACAACTGCTGGCTGGCGTCTTACCGGTGCAATTGTTCATGTCGCTGGTGGTACATACAACCTTCAGGAGCTCAATGGCGGAGAGGTCTTCGCCCCTCATTACAACCTGAGCAATTTTGTCGCACATGTAAAAGGCGAAGGCGACGCCCTCAATCCCACTAAATTCATCTGCAACCAGACGGCAGCTACCGATCATATCATTGAAATCAGCGGCAGCAATAAAGTGGGTGATTTCACATTTGAAAATATCCCTTTCACCGCTAATCCAGCCGCCAGTGAAACCAATATCGACGGTGTTGCACTCAGTTTCACAAGCTCAGCAGCCTCACAACTCACTTTCAAAGACTGTGTATTCACAGGCATCACCGGTTCTACTGGCACAGCCAATTTTAACGGCGGCGCTGCAGTGAACTTAAACTCCGAAGCTGCTGCAACCATTTTGTTCGACGGCTGCACCTTCTCTAACAACACTGCTGCTCGCGGTGGCGCAGTAGCATTCCATAACACAGACGCCAACAGCGACATCCAGTTCAAAAACTGCGTTTTCTCCAATAATATAGCCAACAGCAACCAGGGTGGTTCCGTATATGTGTATGCCAATGCCGCCCCGGTGGTTTTTGACGGCACTTCATTCACGGGAGACGGCAGTACAAACAATGCTGTTAACGGAGCGGCCATGTGCGTCATCGCCAACGGCGCAGTAACAATCCAGAACGGATGTTCTTTCTCCAATCTCGTTACAACCGGCAATGGCGGAGCTATTTTCAACCATGGTACAGTTGTAATTGACAATTCCTCAATCTCAAATTGCAAGGCAAAGCAAGGCGGCGCCATCTACACCGACGGAAATCTCACAATCAGGAATAATTCGACCATTTCCGGCAATGCTATGTATAATGGAGGAACAAATGGCGGCGGAATCTATGCTATCTATGGCACTAGTGGTAGCGACGCTCCAACAGTTGATATTGAGAATTCCAGCATCGTTTACAATTCTTCCACGAATGGCGCCGCCATCTATGGCGGAAAGGGTAACGCATCACACTTTGTTGTGACAAGAGTGTTCAACACTTTGTTCAAGTCAAACGCCGCCTCTGGTGGTGCTGCTAGCGGAGCCAACCGCAACGGCGGTTGCGTGTATGCCACTGACTACAATTACTTACTGTTTGCCAACTGCACCTTCAGTGACAATACAGTAGGAACTGGCGGCATTATTTCCATGGGTAGAAGTGGCTCCGTTGATTACAACAAACTTTATCTGGTCAGTTCAACAATTGACGGTGCAAATGACGGAATACAGCGAAACAGCAAGGTCAATGTTGTTTACAACTCCATTGTCATCGGAAACAAAACAAATACTGCCCAGAACATTTCTATCAATCATTCAATCTGGGGTACTGGCAGCCAATTGAATATTTATGGGCTATCGACATTACAGACTAACGGTAATTACACAAATACCGCAACCTCCGATAATATCGCTTTCGCGCTCGGTACATATAGCGATGGAGTATATCCGCTTGTCGATACTTATTCAAGCCAATATACTCAAGGCATGACTGCCAGCGATATTCAGGAATTGGCATTTGACAACATCACCCTCACCGATGAGCAGAAGGCTCTCCTTGCAAAGGACCAGAAGGGCAATGACCGCACGGGAACTATCATGGGTGCTTATGTGAAATAGTTCTTAATAAGACATATTTCTCGAAAGATGGGTGCAACATTGTGTGCGCCCATCTTTTTATTTATAGTTTTGCTCATGAGAATAATTGGGACCAAGTCCAAAACGCGTCAAGCACTAAGCGGATGGTATAGCCGGAGCAGGTGTATAGTCAAGCGCGTAATAATCTTCTGTTGAAATCTTATAAAAGTTCTTTGATTTCAAAGACCTTGTCAGTAGCCAAAAACTGCATTACAAGCAATCGTAATGCGGTTTTTCATTCATAAACGAACTACACGGCAACTTATAATTTCGTGCGCGCTCGCGTGAGTGCGTTATAAAAAGGCGTTTTTATTGCCATATTTGCAAAAACAACAGCTGACCACGTCTTATGAACAGACTGAAACAACTTTTAACCGCTATTCTCCTCTTCTGCACGGCTGCTTCCTTCACGGCTTTTGCCCAGGTACAGGTATCCGGTTCAGTGCGGGATGATGCCGGTGCTCCCCTGCCCGGGGCAACGGTTTCCGTGGAGGGCACAACTACCGGCGCCGTAACAGATGCCGCCGGAGCGTTTACATTGAAAGTTCCATCGGAGGAATCGGTTCTTGTAGCCGAATCCCTGGGGTACAAAACCGTGAAAATCAAAGTCGGGAAGCGCCGCAGCTTCGAGATTGTCCTCGGGGAAGACACCACTTTCCTGGAAGAAGTTGTGGTGATTGGCTTTGGCGAGGCCAAAAAGGCCGACCTTACCGGCTCCGTAGCCGTAGTCAGGATGCAGGACGTGGAGAACAACGCCACCATCTCCGTGGACCAGGCCCTGCAGGGACGAATAGCCGGTGCCGACATCATGAGCGTCTCCGGAGACCCTACGGAAGGTACCTCCATCCGCATCCGCGGCTCGCGCTCCATCACCGCCGGCAACGAGCCACTAATTGTTGTGGACGGAGTCATGAATGCCGTACAGGATCTGAGCGACCTCAACTCCTCAGACATAGAGTCCATCTCGGTGCTCAAGGATGCGTCCTCGACGGCTATTTACGGCTCCCAGGGTGCTAACGGCGTTATCATCGTTACCACAAAGCAGGGCTCACCAACCGCTTCCAAGCCCACTGTCACATTGACGACAAAGCTTGGTTTCTCGCAGCTTGCGCGCAGCCTCGATTACATGAATGCCGCCGAATTCGCCACCTACAACAACGACCGCATAGACTTCTCGAAGAGCGCTCATGGTGACGTCTATCCCGTAACCCCAAGCTATACACAGAAATATGCCGACCCTGAAGCCCTTGGCGCAGGAACAGACTGGCTAAAGTCCATCACCCGCACGGCTCCTTTCCAGGAATATGCACTGTCGCTCAGCGGAAACAACAAGAGCACCAATTACTTTGCCTCTGTTTCCTACGCCGACGACGAAGGTATCATTCTTGATTCCGGTGCCAGCAGGATTATCGGCCGACTGAACCTTGGACACCGCTTCAACAAGTGGCTGAAGGTGGATTACAACGCAAACGTGCTATATAGGCTCAACAACAATAACAAAACAGCCATCGGGGGTACTACAGTGTGGTCCGGTGCCGTTTACATCTCTCCGGTACTTGGTATAGACAGTGAAATTAACGACCTTTACAATTATGGTCAGGGAAGTCCGTTCAACAACCCATACATATCTATCCAGCAGACGGTTAACCAGCGAAAGAGCTACTCCAATACACAGACTCTCTCCTTCACGCTGACTCCAATCAAGGGTCTTACCATCCAGAGCCGCAATACTTACTACAAATACGACACTCACACATATAAGTACCAGCCCGGCACCCTTCCTGTTCGCAAACTCTCCGGCACAGGAGGCCAGGTTGACCGGGCCGACACAGACCTTGTCCAGCTGAATACCGACAACACTGTCACTTATAAGACCGACATTGCCCGCGTGCATCACCTTGATGCGATGGCCGGCATGTCCATGTACTATAAATTTACCAATCAGCAGAACATCGTCGGAAAGGGCATGCTGGTGGACCAGCTCATGTGGAACGACCTAAGCGCTATTGGCGACAAGGACAATTACACGCTTACCTCCGGCAACCAGGAGATAAAGAAGATCTCCTTCCTTGCCCGCGCAAACTACAATTACAAACAGCGCTATTACATCACATTCACAGGCCGCGCCGACGCCTCTTCCAACTTTGCCGCCAACAACAAGTGGGGATTCTTCCCCTCGATGGCGCTCAAGTGGAACCTGGCCAATGAACCCTGGATTAAACGCACCCGCGTATTTCAGGATCTTTCGCTGCGTTTCAGCGCAGGCCGCACCGGTAACGATGCCATAGCCCCGTACAAGTCTCTGCAACAATTGAGTTCTTCAACGGCGGGATACCTTCTGGGCGACGGACAGTCCACCTACTACTACCCTTCCCGCCTGGACAGCCCCAACCTCACCTGGGAAAAGACAGACCTTTATAACCTGGCACTTGACGTGGCAGTGTTAAAAGGCCGGATCAAGTTCACTGCCGAAGGATACCTGGCCAATACCAAAGACCTTCTCCTAAGCGTCCAGAAAGCCCAGCAGACAGGCTACGGCAACTTCACGCAGAACCTGGGCCGAACCTCCAACAAAGGCATTGAACTCAGCCTTGAGACCCGGAACATAGTGAAAAGGAACTTCTCCTGGACCTCTTCCTTCAACATCTCCCACAACCGTCAGATGGTGGAAGACATCGGCGGCGAAAGCGAAGTCGTGGCAATGAAAGACCAGAAAGGCTATATGATTTACGGCTACCGCGCCGGATATCCCCTGAACTCGCTTTGGGGCTTCCAGTACGGAGGCGTCTGGCACAATCAGGAAGAGATTGCCGACAACGACATTACTCATCAGTATGTAGATTATTACGCAAAGCCCTACAAGTGCGGCCGTCCAAAGTACGTTGACCAGAACCACGACGGCATCCTGGACAGCCAGGACCTTACCTACCTTGGAAATGCCGACCCCATCCTTTACGGCGGTCTGCAGAACAATTTCCACATCTTCGGCTTCGACCTGGGCATCTTCCTGGCCTATTCCCTTGGAGGCAGCATTTACAACTATTCAGAATTCTTCATGGCTGGAACATACTGCTCCAACCAGTACCGATATATGCTGAACGGCTGGCATCCGTACCGCAATCCGGAGTCCAACTTCCCGGCGGCCGGCGCCAGCGGCTCCAGCATGCTTCCCAGCGATTTCATGGTGCATGACGCCTCATACCTGCGTCTGAAAACCGTGAAACTCTCCTACAAGTTCGACATGGACAAAAAGGTCAAGTGGATTCGCAGCATCTCCGTAGGCGTCAGCGCCGAGAACCTCTTCGTCTGGACTGCATACAACGGCTTCGACCCCGACGTATCGTCCAAAGTGGAAGATCAGGAATCTACTATCAGAAGGGCCGATATCGGCGCCTACCCGCGTCCGCGCAAGATTATCGGCATGGTTCAAATCAAATTTTAAGGGCGTATGAAAAAGACTGTATTTATATTTGCGGCAATCCTTGCCCTTAGCCTTGGCAGTTGCTCAAAGTTCCTTCAGGAAAAGCCCTCATCATTTGTGGACAGGGGGACTTATTTCAAAAGCGAAGCACAGTGCCGCGCCGCTGTGAACTCCTGCTACGTTGGACTCAGGAGCATTTATGTCAGTGCCCTGTTCACCCATCTGGAAGGAACCACGGATATATGCTATGTGCCTTCAGTCTCCGACGTGAATGCCATACTGGACATCAATCCCTCCCAGTGCAATATTTCAAAAACCTGCTGGAGCACGGCATACAAGGCCATCATGTACTGCAACGCAGCCATCGAAGGCATCCAGAATTCTGCAAGCATCGATGAAAGCGTTCAGAAAGACCTTCTGGCCGAGGCCAAGACCATGCGTGCATACTGGTACTACATGCTTACAAGTCTCTTCGGCGACGTTCCCTTCTATACCGACGACGTAGTTGACCAGCCAACAATGGACCGCATTGCAGCCCTTGGCAGGATGGATGCCGTCGCAACCCGCACGGCGCTTATCAGCGAGCTTCAGGAGTGCTACAGCTACAACGGCGACGTCTATACCGGTGCGCTTAAGCAGGTCCGGGCCAATGACATCGAAGAGAAAGGCAGGGCCGGCTGGGCCATGGGCATGATGCTCATCGGCAAGATGGCCATGTGGAACGCTTATGCCGATACCGCCTCCGGCACCGACTGGTTCCAAGTAGCCATAGACGCCCTGGAACGCCTTGTTCCCGTTTACGGAGAACTGTCCCAGTACCCTCTTAGCGACCTCTACTTCAGCGTAAAAGACACTCCGGAGCGTATTTTCGAAATCCGTCATGCTTATAATGAAGGGACGCTTTCCTATGCCGGGAACCTTGCCCAGAACTGCATGCCTTCCTACAATTCCACCACAGAACTGTTTGACGGCGTGAGCATCCCTTGGCTTGGTACAGAAATTAAAGTTGGGACCTGCAACCGCCCCAGCGCATATTTCTACGGCGCCCTGCAGCCGGACAACGGCCAGGACCTGCGCGTGGACATCAACCAGGGCCGTCGTTTTGAAGGCACATCCTTCACCAACGGCCTCGCAAAACCGTGGATGGGTCCCAAATTCTGGTGCCCTTACATGAAGACCACCTACGACTCCAACAATTACCCCGTGTTCCGCTATGCCGATGCCCTCCTCCTTCTTGCCGAGGCCTACTGCGCCAAGGAGGACAAGGAGAACACAGAGAAATACCTGAACATGGTCCGCGGCCGTGCCGGCCTGCCGGATTATACGGTTGGGAACTGGGCCAAGGCAACTCAGGAGGTGCGTGACGAACGTGCACGCGAACTCTTTGGCGAGTTCCAGCGCAAGTTCGACCTTGTGCGCTGGAACATCTGGTACGACGCAGTACGCGAGTATTGGCAGGTGGAAATGGATGCCCGTGAGATTCCCACTCACCTGCAGCGCTGCCACCGCTATCTTCCCATTCCCATCGAACAGGTGGTGAACTCCGGCTATGCCCTTGACAATAAAGAATACAACGCCTACGGACTGTAATATGAAAAGGATTCAATTACTTTTGACAGTTCTGTCACTCGTAGCGGCCGCCGGCTGCTCGCAGCGCTATGAACTCAATCTGCCCCTGGCCCTGAATCGTACCGAGATGCGATTTGACGCCTCCGGCAATTCCTACTACGTGATGGTGTACTGTCAGGGCTCCTGGACAGCCCGGCTGGAAGAAGATGCTCCATGGGTATCACTGTCCCGCTCTGAAGGAGTCGGGAACAGCCAGATAATGGTTTCAACTGACCTGAACCGCGGTGTATCCCGTGGCGTAAACCTTATTGTAAGCAGCGCCGCCGGCACCAAGGAAATGTATATTTCCCAGAAAAGCGGGAACAGTGAAATTGGCAATTACATTCTTATGAAGGAAGGTGTCGATATGCTCAAGGGCGCCTCTACCGGGCGCATTGCCGCCGGTACCGACCTGGATGAGAAAACCATTGCCGGCGTGCAAACTTCGGTAGTTTACGACGACGAGAACGTGACGCCCTGGATTCACGACATCGTAGCCAGTTCCTCGCGCGTCACCTTCCAGGTGGACGAAAACAATTCCGGAGCAGCACGCAGCGCCACGGTCAACCTGGTTTTCCCGCTTGCCCGTTGGGATACGCCTGTCAAGGCTTCCTTCAAGGTGAGCCAGTCAGTTGCCGAACCTGCCGAGCTGTCGGCCTCCCTTCTGCCTCTGAATGACGGGACCCAGCCGGTTTGGACAGAAGGCGAGCGCCTCCTTCTTCTGGACACCGACGGAAGCAGCACCTTCACGGCCGAAGTTTATGAGACCACCGGTGCCGATGCCACCCTTCTGTTCAATGCAGAAGCTGTTCAGAGCGGCGTGCTGGGCGGTGTATATCCCGAGGACTATATCAGCCGCTGGAGTGGCGGAAAGGTCTATGTAAACCTGCCTGATAAACGTCCTTGCGTCTCCAGCCTCACTCAGGCAGAGAGTCTTGCCCTCCTTGCAGGAAAGAAAGCGGGGGAAGGAGTGCAGCTGCACGCAGCATGCGCCATGCTGCGCCTAAGCATTCAAGGTGAAGGGACTCTTCGCAAACTGAGCATTCTCGCCTCTTCGCCTCTTACCGGAGACGGCACGCTGGATATGGCATTGGACAAGCCTGCCTATGTACCTACAAGTGCCGGCAACCCTCAAATCACTATCGACATTCCTTCCGAAGGACTGACACTTCCCGCACAACTTTATGTCGCAGTTCCTGAAGGAGACCTTGGCAGTTTCCTTGTAAGTGCCGTAACAAGCGCCTGGAGCGGTTGTGTGAGCGGTGAAGCCCAGGCTGCAGGAACGGCCGGAGGAATTGTGCCCCTGCAGGAGCTCAGCTTCCGCCTTCCTTCAGAGGCTACAGACCTTACCCAGGGCGGCAAATGGTCCAACTGTTTTGTCGTCGATGGCACCACCGAGGCCACCTACAGCATAGAAATCCGTAGGCCTGACGGCTCCGCTCCTGCCGACGACATCAGCCTTTGCTCCATCCTTTGGCAGACAGCTCCGGGGGTGGTGGATTATCTGGCCATAGATCCGGCATCGGCAAAACTTTTCTTCAGAAAGAGTGCAAATAATCCAGGAAGCGCCCATGTAGCTGTGAGCAATGGCGACGAGATTATCCGCTGGAGCTACCATATCTGGGCTCCGGCCACAGCGGTGGAAGAACGGACCATAGGAAAGTGGACATTCATGGACCGCAACGTGGGTGCAGTCATTGCCGATGCATCCGACTTCTCCAACTCTTCCATCGGCATGCATTACCAGTGGGGCCGAAAAGACCCGTTCCCTCCCGCCAAGGCAACGGCGGCCAGCGGCAACGGCATGCGCTCAAAAGTTTACCCGGACAACATCGTCTTTGTAACGGCGCAGGACGGCGTGAGCCAGGCAATTGCCGATTCCACCCCTAACACTTATTATTGGGGCAGCGGCGCAAGCGGCAAGCAGGACTGGAGGGACGTGCAGGACGATGACCTGTGGGCATCGGCCACATCCAATGCAAATCCCTGCCCTTATGGCTGGATGGTTCCCTCCAATGATGCACTGGGCGTCATTCCCGAACGCCTGAAGGCTGCCGAATATGTGCCCAAGGTTGGCATCACCATCAAGGACGACAACGGGAAAGACATGCTCTTCGTTCCCGGCGGCGCCTACCGCAGAAGCACATCCACGGCCAGCGAACTGGCCAGCATGAGCGACGGTTGGATATGGTCTTCCACCGCTTATGACATGACTCCATACCGGGGCTCCTACAGGCTTTGGTACCAGAGCAATATCAATAACCGCCGAATCGACACCAATTATCCCCAGCGTCGATGGGGCGGGAATGTAAGATGCGTAAAAGTTCAGTAGCCATGCGAATGATACGTAAAACAGCAGTACTCGGAGCGGCGGCACTTCTCTCGCTCTCCTGTGCAAAAGACATAAATGAGCGCACCATCCATGAGGGAAGCGGTATCGGATTCCCGCAGAAGGTCTATGACCTGAACGCAGATGCCGGTCAGCTGGCTGTTCCTGTAATCGCTACCCGGGAGTTCACAGTCACCGCCGCTGCTTCCTGGATTACAGTGCCCCAGACAGCCCCAGCCGGCCGTGAGGGCTTCCTGGCCCGCTATACGGCCAACACTTCCCTGCCCCGTGCGGCGCAGGTGATAGTGGCTATCGACAATCACCGGGATACGGTGACGCTGCGCCAGCATGGAACCATTGCTCCCGAGCTGACGGCCGTTTCCAACGTGATAGCGGTAAAAGGCTCCGCCGACGGCAAGTGCGAAGTGCTGCTCCAGACCAACCTGCCGGTTGAAGACCTTTTGCTTGCATGGGACAGCGAGGGCAGCGAAAGCTGGATAGACGGAGTAAAAGTTGAAGGGAAGAAGCTGATTTTCAATTACAAGGCAAATCCGCTTTCACATACCCGCCACGGCAGCATAAATGTCAGCTACACAGACGCTTTCGGAAACGTGCTCATGATTCCCTTCCAGGTGAGCCAGCTTTCCAATGCCGATTCGGCCGGAGAAACGCTCTCCCTGCAGGAATTCTGCGCACTGGCGACGGATGAGGGCACCGAAATCGAGAACGACATAGTAATAGAAGGCATAGTGGTGAGCGACAAAGAGAACGGCAACTGCGGAGACAACACCCAGCTTTCCGTCACTTCCATCGACTATACCATGTGCCGCAGGACCATATATCTGGAGGCTCTTGACGGCTCCAGGGGTATATGCCTTGTCACAAAGACCGACGATGACAATGTCTTCGCCCAGGGAGACCGGGTTAAATTCTCCGTGCGGGGTACTGTCCTCACCAAATCCCGCGTCATCGATCCTGAAACCGATCCCGTATTCTTTACGCTTACCGGCGTAAAAGGCAATATGGCAATTGAATCAGAAGCGCTGGGACGTGAAGGCATTCCGGTCAAGGAGAAGTACATAGGCGCTATCACCGACGAGGATTTCTTTACCTACGTTACTCTGAAAGACTGCGAACTGCCGATAAGGAAAGGCCCCCTTACGCCTGTGAGCGAGACGTTTACAAGCGGCACCGGAGTTGACAAGGTGGCCAAGTTCGGCATCCTTCTGCACGATATCTGCGGCGGCAGCATGTACCTTTACACCAACACCACCTGCCCTTACCGTCGCGACGGTTCAGCCCTGCCCCAGGGCAGCGGTAAGCTCAGCGGCGTGGTAGTGCACGAACTTTATCCCCGTTTCAGCTATCAGGACAATTCCAGCCCTGACGCCGACACCTGGGGCAATATCGGCAGATATCAGCTGCGCCATACCACCAAGGACGACTTCCAGCTCGCCAAGACTATGGAAGACGGCACTTTCTCGGCCATTCTTTGCGAGTGGAGCTCCATCCGTGAAAAGAATCAGCTGCGCTATTATGCAACCGCCGGAGACCCGAACGCCTACTTCGATTACAGTTTCGTATATCCCGACTCTTATACCGACGGACGTGCAGGAACGCTTCCTATCAACAAAATGACAGATTACTCCTATCTTGGTCCTCTGGACAGCGAGCACCCCGACGGAAAAATCGCTTCCGACGAAGGCCAGGCCTGGAGTACAAACCTTACCGCACGTGACGGGGCTCCCATGTACACCACCTTTGTGTTCTCTACTGCCGGCATAAGCAGCACCCGCATGAGCATGCAAATTTCATCCATGAACTACTTCTATTCCTCAACACAGAAGATCGGCGGTGTCCCAATGTACCTGGAAGGCCCTCGTTACTGGTGGGTGGAATACTCCCTGGACGGGAGCGAGTGGACACCCGTGGCAAAATATTCGCTGCCTGAGTTCTGCCAGACTTCGCCTATTACACAGCTTTGGCAGACTGCCGGCTACAAGCCGGTGAACATTCCTCTGCCGGCCTCCAAGCTGCTTGGCAGGGAGAAAGTGTGGATAAGGATGATTCCGGATGCAGCCATGCAGACCGGCAGCCAGACAGCATATCTTGAACCCTCCATAGTGTATCCCAACGCCGGTTCTTTCCCCACCGCATGGAACTATATAGGCATACGGTACAACACGGTTGATCCGCCTGCGACAGATTTCAGCGGAGGCAGCGACATAGACGGAATGGATCCCATTGACTATAACTGGTAATGCGTATGAAAAAGTATATGATACTGTTTGCAGTCGTATTACTGGCTGCATGTAACGGCAAAGAAATGCCTGATACAAAAGAGGTTGACAAGTCTCAGCGACAGGCCATTACATTTACTGCCGACGCTCTTGTCACAAAGACGGCCCTGGGCGCCGATTGGAGCGTGAGCTGGAGCGAAGGAGACCAGGTCAAAATCCTCTGGAACGGAGGCGAAACCAGCTGCGAAGCCCGGCTGGAAGGCGGTAAGGCATATTTCTCCGCCGTCGTTGACGAGGTGAAGGAATTCTATGCCGTATATCCCGCAAGCATCGATGCCCATGTAGGTGCCGACGGAAAACTTACAATGGAATTGCCGTCGGAGCAAAGCGGCCGCTTCGAGGACAGCGCGGTCATTGCGGCTCATACAACGCGTGAAGCCCTGGATTTCGGCCGTTTCAAGAGCGCCGTTGGCATGATTCGCTTCAACATCGCAGACCCTGCCGTCACCCGTGTGCGCTTTGCCGCTAAGGACAACGCCCCCATATTGGGCAGTATAGTTGCAGGTAACTCTCTCTCTTTTGAAACTCAGCCCGGCGGTGCTTCCGTTGACATTCCCGTTAGCGGAGCAGGCACTTACTTCCTGTCCGTTCTTCCCGGCGTTGAACTCTCCGGTTTGAGTTTTCAGCTCGGGAACGATTCGAAGTGGATTGGAACCGCATCTTCGGAGACTCCCGCCACAATCAATGCTGGCCAGATTCTTCTGGTGAAGGCCTCCCTCGAGGACAATCTGGTGATAGAAGGTGACATCTACATCACTGAGCCTGAAGCGCTTCTAGCCTTGCTATCCAATCCGGCATCGGCCTCCAAACTGGACGGTCACATAGTTCACGTGAGTGCAGGCAACTATGATTTGGCCAATGGAGACAAGGGACTTTCCCTGGATTTCGAGCAGGCGGTGACGCTGAAAATCGTGGCCGAAGAAGGCACGGTTTTCACGAATTCTCTCGGCGGTGATGAAGGCTGCATCCTTACGGTCAGCTCCGAGAATGTGAATCTTGACATCGAGGGCGTTACCTTCTCCGGCGGCTCCCATAAGGGCCCAGGCGGAGCACTCAACCTCACAAAGGGGAACCACGTTTTCAGAGACTGTGTCTTTGAAGGCAATGAATCCACTTCCACCGCCTCAGACAAAACCGGCGGCGCGGTCAATCTGGGCGGTTCGGCGGAAGCCGACTTTGAAGGCTGCCTCTTCAAGGACAACCGGGCGAATGTTACCGGCGGCGGAGCGCTTGCTGTTTATACGACAGCGCCCGTGCGTATTCTGAACTGCACTTTTACAGGCAACTTTACAGGCAACAATACCGACACTGGGACTACTTATGTGGGCAACGGCGGCGCTATCCTTCAGAAGGAAGCCGAGAATATCCTTTATGTGGCGAACTGTCGTTTTAACGGAAACGCAACAGCAACCAACGGTTCTGATATCTTTACCTCCAAAGGTAAAGCGCTGCTTTTATTCAACAATACATTCGCTCATCCGCTCAATCCTGATCCCACGAGCTGGAACAGAGGCCCTGTACGTGTGAACGCGCTTGCAATGTTAGTCAACTGCACATTTGAAATGGATGTGGGTGAAACGGCCACAGGCGCCGGCTGGAACAACG
>ODAI010127387.1_pt1 | contig 13465 bp, 12 predicted proteins | sample 1539321 | NCBI WGS metagenome assembly ODAI01 (sample SAMN02144231, study PRJEB22623) | gut metagenome | biome: sheep rumen | host: Ovis aries | place: New Zealand
TAGACGGACTGCACCGTGGGTTGGTGCAGGAGAACTGGGCAGACAATGGCGTTCCTTACAGGGGGTACGGATTGAAAGCCATATTCTCCGTATTGGCAACGTTTGGGACACATCTCTTGAATCCGTACAAGAGAACGATGATCTTTCTGGATTGCGTACAGAGCAGATTCCGGTCATCGATAAGAATGTTGCTGCTTTGATGAAACAGGAAGTGGCAGAATGCGCAGGTAGAGGCGATTCTGTTGGTGGCATGATCGAAGGCAGGATTGTAGGGTTGCCGGCTGGTCTCGGGGCACCGTTCTTTGATAGTGTGGAGTCGGAACTCAGCCATTTGTTCTTTTCTGTTCCGGGTGTAAAAGGGGTTTCTTTCGGGAGTGGCTTTTCTCTGTCTGGTATGCATGGACGCGAAGCAAATGATTGTTTCAGATATGATGGAAACCGTATAGTAACGGTAACTAATCACTCAGGTGGTATCAACGGTGGTATTACGAATGGAATGCCTGTGTTATATACATGTGCAATCAGACCAACACCTTCGATAGGGAAAGAACAGAAAACTGTGTCATTGCGTACAGGCCAGGAAACAGTCTTCTCAATCAAAGGCAGGCATGATCCTTGTATAGTGATCAGAGCAGCAGCTGTTATGGATGCCATGACTGCAATCGGCATTTTGGATCTGTGGAAGGAGCGTGCAGCTTGCGTGCATTCATAGCGTACCCTGGGACAGAAGGAAGTTTTTCCTGGGCAGCTGCCAGGAGTGTATTTGCTGATGCCGATTATTATGGCTGCTCTTCATTTGAAGAAACAGCAGCTATGGTACTCTCGGGCCAGGCAGATTATGCGCTGCTTCCAATTGAAAACTCCTTTGCAGGTGCTGTCCTGAATACCTACAGGATTCTTGAGAATGGTGCTTTGCAAATGGTCGGGGAAACATTGAAACGTGTGGAGCACCAGCTTCTTGGTGTGGTTGGCTCTTCGCTTTCAGATATTCGGACAATTACAAGCCATCCACAGGCAATAGCGCAATGTGATGAGTATCTTAAAACATTGCACGGAGTCAGACTGATCCCTTCTGAGAATACTGCGATTTCAGCGCGGATGATTGCAAAAAACAACGACCGTACCGTAGCTGCCATTGCAAGCAGGGAAGCTGCAGAAATATACGGGCTTACGATTTTGAAACCAGATATTCATACTTCATGTCAGAATACAACCAGATTCACGATAGTGTCAAAACTAGGAATTCCGCTCGGACATCCGAACAAGGCGAGCGTGGTATTCACGGTATCCAATGAAGTCGGTGCTCTGGCGAAGGTCCTGGATAGTTTTGCAGCCAGCGGGTTAAATATGACACGTATTGAATCCCGTCCTATACCCGAAACCCCATTTTATTATTTCTTCCTGGGCGATTTTGAGGGAGATGTTGAGGCACAGCGATTACATGAAGCTATGGAAAAAGCCAAGAAGCACACAACTCAGATCAGATTACTGGGAATCTATCCCAAAGGTATACTTAATGACTGAACCATGAAGAGCAGCTTACAATCCGCAGCTGCTTTTTCTATGCTTGTCAATATGGAAAGCAGAGGCGTATAATATAGCGTATGTCATTTTATGGACATAATGAATGGGGGAAAGTCATGAACAGTTTTCAACGTCGATGGCGGATGCTGAAGACAGCATGGAATGAAGAAAAGTTCTTTGGTGTGAAGAAGCTTATTGTCAGGCATTTTATGCTGACAGGAGATTTCCGGACTCTGAGACGTATGTATGCATCGATCCGACGCATGGAAGAGCGTCATGCTGAAAGCGATCCTTTGTATCATCAGTGGTTTATGGATGGTCTCCCGGATGCTGATGAACAAAACAGACAAAGTAGACGTGTATTCAGTCACAAGGTTTCATTTCTGATTCCAACTTACAATACACGACCTGATTTGCTTAAAGTTTTGGCTGAATCCTTACTGGCACAGACATGTACTGCCTGGGAAGCATGCTTCTATGATGGATTGAGTACAAACGAAGAATCCAGAAATATGCTTAAGACAATCGGTGATCTCGATCCACGATTTCATGTCATATTTGGCAGAGAAAACCTGGGCATTTCCGGGAATACCAATAAAGCTCTGGACATGGCGCAGACAGATATTGTGGCACTTTGTGATCATGATGATATCCTTACACCGGATTGCGTTTACTGGATTTTGGATGCGTGTGAAGAGGGCGCCGATCTGTTCTATTCAGATGAAGATAAGTGTACTGAGGACGGAGAAGTGTTCTTTGATCCACATCTCAAGGCAGACTATGCGCCTGATGCTCTGCGTTCCGGCAACTATATGTGTCATGTTATGGGAATGACTACAGAGCTTATGCGACGACTCGGCGGACTTCGATCAGAATGTGATGGCAGCCAGGATCATGACCTGGCTTTGCGTGCAACAGAACAGGCGACCTGTATCGCACATATTCCGCATGTCCTTTATCATTGGAGGATGTTGAATACATCTTTTTCACATGCTGCGGAGGAACGCTGTGCCCGCGCAGCGGCAAGAGCTGTTGAAGGCCAGCTGGAGAGATTACAACTCGGAGGTAAAGTACAGCTGAATCTTCTGCAGCCAGAAATCCAGTATTCGATTCCAGCTGATACAAGAATAACGCTTATAATACATGGCTTGGATCATCACCTGAATATTCACTGGCTGAAAGCCTTATTGGACAAAACAGGGGAAGATGTTGAGCGTATCAAGGATTGTCTGCTGCTTTGTGACTCGATGCCTAATCGAAGAAAATTGCCGGTGAAGGCTCAAAAATGGCAATTCGGAAATGCAAAGACACTGGACGAGGCTGTCAAGTATGCACAGGGAGAGATGTTGCTGTTTCTTGAACAGGGCATGCGTCCGATTGAGGATGGTTGGTTGCACAGAGTGCTGATGATGGCAACGAGGCCATGGATCGGAGAAGCTGGTGGGGGCATTGTGGACCGGAATACCGAATATCTGAGTTGTGGCTATGCCGTCAATGTGCCCAATGGCGCGGTTGGTTGTTTCCGTGGAGAAAACTGTATGGGACATACATTCCAGCTCTATGATCGTCTTGTGCGGAACGTGACTGCAGTCTCGTCCTGTTATATGATGATCCGCAGGGATTGTTTTGAAAAACTAGGAGGTTTTGGAGAGTGGCGCTCGGATCTGCGCTCTGTAGACCTCGGACTGCGATGTATGGCACATGGATTATTTAATGTGACCGTTCCACATAGTATTATGAGAACACAGGAATCAACCCAAGTCATCAATGATCTGACCCCGCCGGTTGACCTCGCAATGTTCCAACGCAGAAATCCAGCTCCTCAGGAACATTTTTACAGTCAGTATTTTGAAAAAAGGAAGGGAAGCATGATTGTAGACTGGGAACGCCATCCTGAGGTTCATACGGTCTATACACTGTTTTCCGAGAGAACCTAGAAGAGTGCAGGCAGCTGTTTATAGTGAAATGTAACAAACCAATGGTAAGTGTTGATTTGCTTGCTTTCGATTGCTATAATCCGGTGAGTCACAATTCAAAAATGATGATGTGGAAGGAGCTACTTGGGAATGAAAAGAGTTTTACTAATATTGATGGCTTTAATGCTTCTGTGCGGCAGTGCATTTGCTGATACTATTGTGAATCCTACAGAAAACCGTGGAATTACAGCGACTGCTGTTTCTGTGAACTTGCTGGATGACCCGGATATCAGTCCGACAACAGGTCTCCGGCTTTCTGAACTTGAAATCCCTATGGGTGCAGCTGGACTTGCAGTAACAGGGCGGTATATGCCCATGCTGGTGCAGATCTGTAATCCCGTAGACGATCAGACCCGTGCGGCTGGAACAAGAAATCGTGCACCTTGGGGTGTACAGTATGCAGATATTATCTATGAACTCCAGCTCCACAAAAATGGCGAAACCCGTATGAGCGCGCTTTATTCGGATATTCTGCCTGAAGCTACCGGACCTATTCGTTCTGCACGAATGGGGCATGCCTGGTTACGTGAGGAATGGGACTGCGGTTTTATGTTCTATGGTCAGCAGGAATACAAGCAGACCAACGTACTCGATGAATTCCGGGCTTTGGGAGCTGCTACAAAGGGTGTTCTTTTCCCCGGTACTGCCGGAAGTTCGAAGCCATGGAAACAGTTCTATGAAAGAGACTACAAACCGAAATCTCTTGGTGCAAAACTTCAGCAGCCGAATGACGTAACAGGAAATGTAGCCGAAATATCCAAGCTGATTCCGGATGACCATACTGCCACAAATCATACTTTTAAGTTTGCAGATCAGCCATATACTGGTGGTGATGCAGCTACTGAGATTCTGGTCGACTGGAAGCGTCCCGGATTCAACTCCAAGTTTACCTATGATGATGCAACTGGCTTATATTCTCGCTCTGTTGACAGTGAGAACAAAAAGAAAGGCTATACGCAGTGGGTTGAATTGGAAACGAAACAGCCCATCACCTTCTCCAATGTAATTGTGCAGTGGACACCTACTGTATTTTTTGGAAATGATGCACCTGTAAGCTATAATGTAGCCAGAGATGGTTACCCGGGTGAAGGAAATGCGGAAATCTTCATGAATGGTCGTCACATTGCTGGATATTGGAAGCGTGAAGGGATGAACACCAGAACTGTTTTCTACGATGAAAATGGTCAGGAAATTGCATTCCAGAGAGGGAAGACCATGATTGTGCAGCTTCCTCTTGAAAAAGGCTGTTCTTATAAGTGAGTTGTTTATCAAGGGCTTGTACTAGATTACAGGCCCTTGTCTTTTTCTGATTGTGGGAGTGTTGCAAAAGTCAACATGATGGAAATGTGTGAAACGTTGGGCGAGATAAAGTGCTTGAACGCTGTTTGTATCCAATGGCAGGCGTTCCCGCAGTTCATTTGGATTGCAGCAGTTGATTTGTTCCTGTTGAATTGTTATAATCTTTATAAATTTGAATAACAAACAGGGAGGAAAAACAATGAAGAGGCTTTGGATTCTGTGCGTTGTTTGCATGCTTATTGCGAATTTTGCATTTGCTGAAACCCATATAGACCCTGTGGGTGATCGGGGGATTATACCGCAAGCAGCTGAAGCTCATGTATCGGAGGAAGGGATTAGTCCAACAACCGGATTAACACTCTCTGAAATCAATATACCGGAAGGTGCAACTGGACTGGCAGCAACTGGTCGCTACATGCCAATGATGGTTCAGATCAGCAATCCGGTTTCTCCAAAAACAAAGGCTGCCGGAACATCCAACCGTGCACCATGGGGCGTACAGTATGCAGATCTCATCTACGAATTACCACTTCATAAGAATGGTGAAACCCGTTTGTCCGCTATTTTTTCAGATGTAATACCAACTGAAGCTGGTCCGATTCGATCAGCACGCATGGGCCATGTGTGGCTGCGTGAAGAATGGGATTGTGGCTTCATGTATTATGGTCAGTCAACTTATAAGGAAGGAAATGTCCCAGCTGCTTTTGCCTCATTGGGAACTGAAGGGAAAGGAGTTCTGTTTTCTGGTATAGTCAGCTCGATCCATCCTTGGAAGCAGTATTACAGCCGAGGCTATAAGCGGAAAGCAGAACCGGAAGATGTAAACGGGAATGTGGCAGAAATATCAAAATTAATCCCTGAAACACATATAGCCACAAATCATACATTCCTGTTTACGGATGAAATATATTCAGGTGGCGATGAAGCAAACGTGATCATGGTGGACTGGCATCGTCCGAGTTATAACTCCATGTTTGAGTTTGATGCAGAGACAGGTGCATACAAGCGTTCTGTGGCAGACGACAAACGCAATAATACTAAGTACTATCCTTGGATTGAATTCAATACACAGGAGCCATTGCTGCTCTCAAATGTAATTGTACAATGGACCCCTACCGAGTTTATCCGTGTCGATATTCCAGTTACATGTAACGTAGAGGCAATGGGACATCCTGGGGAAGGCAACGCTGATATATTCATGTGTGGTAGACATATTTCGGGGTATTGGAAAAGAGAAGGCATGAATACACGGACTGTATTCTATGATGAAAATGGACAAGAAATCTCCCTGCAAAGAGGAAAGACTATGATCATTCAGCTACCGTTGGACAGAGAGTGTTACTATGAGTAACATATAGAACATCGCGAATTATGCCACAATACTGATCTTGTAGTTATGAAAGCATAAGGACTGCTATTGTATACGCAGTCCTTTTTTGTGTAAATAAATAGGTATAATTATAGGCATATGATGCAAAAGATTTCAATATAAGTATAATAATAGCATAATGATCAGGACGAAAATCAGGGGAATTGAAAGTGCAGAAGAATATGGTTGTGTTAGTGACAATGGAACCAACAGAGAGGAACGTGAAAAGCTTATGCGAGGTCATGAACTGAAGCGACTCCGGAGAGAAGACCTATTGGAAATCATGATTGAACAGCAGAAACAAAATGAAACATTGCAGCAGGAATTAGAAGAAGTAAAGAGCGAACTTGAGGAAAAAAAGCAGATTATAGCCGAATCAGGTTCTATAGCTGAAGCAGCATTACGAGTTTTTCATGTATTTGATGATGCTCAAAAGGCAGCTGATTTGTATCTTTCCCATGTCCAGGAACATAAAGAACAGATGGAAGCAAGACTGCAGGAACTGGAAAAGAATTGCCATATCCGTGCACAGCGTATGCTTGACGATGCTACACGGCAGGCAAATCTCATTATATATAATGCCCGTAGGGAAGCAGACAGAATGATAGAGCAAGCCAGGCAGAAGGTGGAATTGTCTCCGGATTGATCCTTATATACGACAGAGCCTAAAGTGAGGCATTCTATGAGAAAGAATTCGGTATTCATTCCGTCAATCGAGCAGATAGAAGCGGAGCTTAGCTGGATACGACAGAAACGCAATTACAGGAAAGCGCTTACGAGTACATTGTCTATCCTAATCATGATTTTAGCCGTTGCCTTTCTGCTATCTACATCGGTGATTCCTGTTTATCAGGTTACAGGAGATTCCATGGCCCCAACGCTGTCACAAAACGATATTGTGATTGCACTCAGAAATGAAAACAATGATCAGGGTGATATAGTAGCATTATTCTATAACAATAAAGTTCTGCTAAAACGAATCATTGCCCGGGCTGGTGATTGGGTGAATATCGATGATCAGGGTAATGTATACGTCAATGATACTCTGTTAAGCGAACCATATATTGAAACCAAGGCAGTGGGAGATTGCAATATTGAACTGCCTTATCAGGTTCCGGATGGAAGATTCTTTGTCATGGGTGATCATCGAACCGTGTCTGCAGACAGCAGAAATACAGCAATTGGATGTATTGCTAAAGAGCAGATTATTGGCAAGATTGTTTTTCGCATTTGGCCCATTTCCCTTTTTGGTCAATTACAATAATTTTCTTTGATCACGTTGTCTAAAAATACAACGAGAAAAGGGGGAAGGAATGTGTGAAAAAAAGAAAAGGGACAACATTTTTACTATTGATTATGATGCTTTTGGGAATTGGAATACTTTCATATCCAACTGTAAGCGATTACTACAATTCTTTTCACCAATCCCGCGCGATTGCAAATTACAATGAAGCGCTTCAGAGAGTATCAGATACGGATTATACACACGAATGGCAAGCAGCAGTTGACTACAACCAAGAACTTCGCTCGTGTGATCATCGATTTCATCCGGATACGGAAATGTTGAAGAGGTATCAGCAACTTCTGGACCCTACAGGTACAGGCATCATGGGCTACATAGAAATTCCCAAGCTTCATGTCATCCTTCCGATTTATCACGGAACCGATGACTCAGTGTTACAGGTTGCTATAGGGCATATAGCTGGAACATCTCTTCCAATCGGAGGAAAAGGTACGCATTCGGTTCTTTCAGGACATCGTGGATTGCCATCTGCCAAATTGTTCACAGATCTTGATCAGATGGAAATTGGCGACACTTTCTCCCTGCGTGTTCTGGATGAAGTTCTTAGTTATGAAATTGATCAGATTTTGATTGTTCTCCCATATGAGACTGAAGCACTGGAAATAGTTCAAGGGGAAGATTACTGTACTTTAACAACTTGTACACCCTATGGCATTAATACACATCGTATGCTTGTCAGGGGACACCGCATGGAGAATTTAATCCCGGCAGGGACAATAAAAATTGTCTCAGAAGCCATGCAAATTGATTCAGCAATTGTTGCCTCGTTTATCGCTATCCCATGTATCCTTCTGTTCTTTGCTATCATTGTGATTGGTGCCAGCAGAAGGAATGAATATGGAGGAGGAATAGACGGTACCATTCACTGATGAACAGGGTATAATACATTATAGAATCGTTTTTGCTTATAAGTGAACCCCCTGAAACTCGTCGACAGATAGAATCAGAAGAGTTTCAGGGGGTTACACTTTTATAACCGATTATCCACTGGGGTTCGGTTACTTGATTTCACATGGCTCGCTTTTGAGTTCTCCTGAGTATCCACTGCCACTGTTTGCGATAACGATGAGTTGCAGCTTATCTCCAACATCAAACCCTGCGGTTCCGATTTCGGGAGATACAACAGAGCTTTCAACGACAGTTGTGTGATCTGAAATCTTGGTGCGTTCCCAGCGATAGGTTACATTAGAAGTAGATACGGCAACGTTGGCTGTAAGCTTGGTACCCTTGGTAACCTGTGGTTGTAACGTAACGGTTCCACTCAGTTTTTCAGCCTTCGCTTTGACGGCCTTTGTTGCCACACTGACTTTACTTCCTTCCCAGTTTCCGTAACCAATTGCAACACAGTAAAGAGAAGACCCAACATCTGTTTTTTGGACTGTGTAGGAAGGTCCGGTCCCCAGGGTTACACCTCCAACGCGGTACCAGATGAAGCTGACGGTTGCACTGATATCAGACGCTGCATAGAGCACATCACCTTCTGTAGGTTCCGTACTGGACAAATCACATTTTGTGACAGAACCGGATGTCATGCTGGATATTACCTCGGATGTGTAGCCGCTTGTTGCTGTTCCGCTATAGGAACCAACACCAGTAATCTTCACACGGATTTTGCGACCGAGATCACTGCTGCGCACAATATAAGATGAGTCAGTAGAGAGCTGAACGCCTTTGTCATTGGTCCAGATATAGGATACAGTAGCATTTGATGGAACAATCGTTGCGGTCAGTGTTTCACCGATGAAAGGAGTGCTGCTATTTATGGCAACAGCATTGATTTTCCCAGAAGAGGGCAGCATTTGCGCAGTTGTAAGGAATTTATGCATCATATAGCCTGTTGTAGAGTTTACAGAGACGTAATCCCATGTATCCAGATTCCTCAGAACTGTGACCTGTGTACCAACTGGATAAATGGATATGGGTTCGCTGGATGTAGATGCGCCTGAACGCAGGATAACACCATTCCCGTTTTCAGAAATGACATACGCAACGTATGAAACAATACCAGGGTCTGCTGTTACAGAAGGAACCACAGGATTGGAAGGAACCGATGGATTGGAAGGCCCGCCTGGAATGACAGGTGCTGCTGTCGGGTAGGGAATATAATTTCCAGATGTAAGATATGCGGTCATCATATAACCGGTCAGTGAACCAATCTGAATCTGACTCCAATTTGCTGCACTACTCAGTATTGTAACTGGGGTACCGACACTGAAAAGACCGAGAATGCCGTAATTTGTTCCGGGACCTGTTCTGAGACGAACTGGCAGGCCATTAGCAGAAGTAACAAAGGCAGTTCCGAACACGGGTACTGAAGGCGTGTATGGAGCGGCAGTAATGACAGGACCAGGCGCTTTGGCTGTAAGATAACGTGCCATCATATAGCCGACTGTTTTACCGACCTGGATCTTGTCCCATACTGAACCCGCGGATAGAATCGTGACTTGGGTTCCGACACTATATTTGCCTAGTACTCCGGCATCAGTAGAAGGTGCGCTGCGCAGATTCACACCTTTTCCGTTTTCTGATGTTACATATGCCGTTGAGCTGACTGTACCTGAACCACTGCTTGGAACAATGCTGGGTTTCACAGATGTAAGATATTTACTCATCATATAACCAGTCGATGAACCGACCTGGATTTTGTTCCAGGTGGAACCTGCGGAAAGAATTGTTACCTGAGTTCCTACATCAAGATAACGGAGTACAGTATAATTCTTACCCGCACCGGTGCGCATGGCTACATGTCCACCATTGGAAGATGTGACATAAGCGGTTCCGGTAGAGGAGGAACTGCCGGAAGAAGAGCCGGAACTGGTATTGAGGTAACTTGAATACATATATCCGGTTCTGCCGTCGGGAGTCTGCACAAAACTCCATGAACCTGTCGTTGAAAGAACCGTGACTTTGGTGCCTGTATAATAGCTGGCCAGCGTTGCAGCGTCCAGTGAAGGTAATTCACGCATACGCAGCCAGCCACCGGTAACAGTTGCTGTTGTAGCCGCAGACGCTGTTGTTAAGCAAAAACAGATTCCAAGAATGCAGACTGTGCACAGGACTGCCAGTAGTTGTTTCATGATTGAAAACCTCCTCGTTGCCATATAGCATTAACCATTGGATTGATCGTCAAACAGCAAAGTCTCAATCATTATTCCAGCATAGGAACTCAGATCTGGAGCTTGTGTAGAATCCCATGTAAGAGAGATGGTGATTATTCCATCTAATGTTAGTCGCACAATCCAGACGGTTTGCTGACTATTGTTTGCAACCTGAACATAGGCAAGGTCTTCTGCTTCGTCCAGTTGAGTGATTGCTTCAGAATGAGCTGTCTGAATAATATCTGCGACATCCTTCAGAGAACGGCCATTACGATCCTCATAATGAATAAAGAAAGATGCATGATTATCCGGTAATGACCCCGAAATACCATCTGTCTGTTTTGTAATCATTTCAGGCGAGAAAACAGAAGGGTACATGATGGAAAAACCGTGAACCTCATCAAAGTAGGTATTCCAGGAACTCTGGTCAAATGCGATATCCGTATCTTCGGAGGCTGGATCTTCTACATATAATAATGTTGCCAGCTTCCAGCCTGTCATAGCGTGTTCATCTTTTTGCAGAGTAACTGCGACCTTTGTATCAAGCCAGGCAATACTTCCCAGTTCAGCTGTGTCCAAGAGGTCAAACCGTTTTGGAGCGGAATAAGCTTCTCCCAGAATTGCCAGCCAGGTACCTGAATCATCTAATTGACAAGTGATCATGCTGACACCTGTGTACTCATCTTCGTGCATTGGACGTACTTTGTTTGACGGAAGTGCATGTGGTGAAAGATAGTTCGCTGTGAGCCATGTGTCCTGGAGCGTAGTGTTCCCAAGATAACTGTCATTCAGAGCAAGCTCAGAAAAAGACCGGGATCCCAGGGCAAAGAGTGTTTCAGTAAATCGATCTGACAGATCTGAGCTGATCTGAATTTCATAAGGCTGATCTGAACAACGCAGAGAAGCGAGCAAGGTAAGGTCAACAAGTGGTTGAACTTTATGAAATAATGCTTCTTGCTCTTCAGTGGGTAAGGCATTTTCAACAATCTCACTTTCTTCTGCAAAAGCTGAGACTGTTGTAATGAAAATACAAAGAGTGAGGATCCAGGACAAGATTCTGTTTATATGCATTCAAATCCTTCCTTTCTACTGATCTATTATACATCTATATCAACGGTTTTAAATATTCGAATATTGCAATACTATGTTATATATGACAAATTGTTACACAATTATCGCAAAATGTCATATAATCATACCACCGTTAATTCCTATTACTTGCCCGGTTATAAAAGACGCTTGTTCAGAACAGAGAAAAGCAACCATGTCTGCAACATCTTCTGGTTTTCCAATTCTTCCGACAGGGGTTTCCTCTATAAGATTGTTAAGTGTCTCCGGAGTAAGCTGCTGGTTCATTTCAGTCTGAATTACACCGGGTGAAACACAGTTTACCCGTATACCAGACGGCCCCAGTTCTTTTGCCAGAGACTTAGTAAGTCCAATGATTCCCGCTTTGGTGACAGAATATGCACTTTCACAACTGGCACCAACTTCACCCCACATACTGGATATAGTGACTATGCTTCCGTTTTTTCGTGAAACCATGTCGGGGAGAACAGCACGTATGCACCGCACAGTTCCCATCAGATTTACCTGGATCAGTTCATTCCAATCGTTTTCATTGGTATCTGTAAACATGCGAATCATGGCTATGCCAGCTGATAAAACTAGTGCGTCGATGTGATGATAAAAGCGATACAATTCCTCGAAACACATTTTGACAGCTTCAGGATTCCGAAGATCACATGCTTTCCACGAAGCATTGAATCCTTGAGACCGAAGACTATGACAAGCCAGTTCAGCGTTATTGATTCCAGTATGGCATAAGAGAATGACAGACCAGCCGCTGTGCGCGAGTGCACGCGCACAAGCAAGACCAATCCCACGGCTTCCACCGGTAATAACTGCAATAGGTTGCATAAGACTTCACTCTTTCTGTTGGTATTGCTCAAAGCATACATGATTTATCAACAAAAGAAAACCCCTGTCTTCATGATGAAAACAGGGGCTGTATTCCAATAATTTACTGTGCTGCTTTATTCAGCTGCTTAGCCAGACGAGCCTTTTTACGGTTCGCTGCATTCTTATGAATAACGCCCTTGGCTGCAGCCATATCGATAGCGGAAGAGGTCTTGCTCAACTGCTGTACAGCAGAAGAAGGATCGGTATCTACAGCAACCTGGAACTTTTTCAGGGAAGTACGCATACCGTTCTTCACCATTCGGTTCCGCAGAGCCTTCTTTTCGCTGACCTTTACGCGCTTTTTAGCGGACTTGATATTCGGCAACTCCATTCGCCTCCCATACAGACTTGTTGCATAAGTATATCAGGATCTTTTGCCATCCTATAGAACTTAATCTGATCTTGAATCGTAAGAAAGCAGATTGATAATAATATCAGCGCTTGCTGAACTGCGGTGCACGACGAGCTGCCTTCAAACCATACTTCTTGCGTTCCTTCATACGAGGATCGCGGGTCAGCAGACCACTCTTCTTCAATGTGGTGCGCAGCTCCGGATCAGCCTTGCATAATGCACGGGAGACGCCATGGCGAATAGCACCAGCCTGACCTGAAATTCCACCGCCACGAACGTTGACTAAAACGTCAAAATTGGTAACACCAGTGATGGCGAAAGGCTGACGAATGGTCATTTTCAGAGTTTCAAGTCCGAAATAGTCATCAATATCACGCTTGTTAACCACGATTTTTCCGTCACCAGGAACCAGACGAACCCGGGCAACAGCTTCCTTACGGCGGCCAACAGCACTGTATACAACATTAGGCATAATACATTACTCCTTTCCGCCGCGAGCAAAAGAAATCAGCTCGAGCTTTTCGGGCTTCTGAGCTACCTGTTCGTAATCAGCACCGGCATAAACCTTAAGTTTCTTTGCCA
>ODAI014255489.1_pt1 | contig 13464 bp, 12 predicted proteins | sample 1539321 | NCBI WGS metagenome assembly ODAI01 (sample SAMN02144231, study PRJEB22623) | gut metagenome | biome: sheep rumen | host: Ovis aries | place: New Zealand
AAAGAAAGAAAAGACTGATCGTAACGAGATACTAATAGAAGCCATTCAGTATGGTGCACCATTGCGCCAACTATCAAGGCTGACAGGTATCAGTTACGGAGTCATACAAAGAATAAATGGCCAAATGAAACTGGGTCAGTAGAACCGTCCCTCTGGTCTTCTACTGTGGTAATAGTTTAATGGCTTATCCTCTATATAAAAGCACATGAACATTCTTTTAACAGGTGGTGCTGGTTATATCGGTAGCCACACCATTATAGAACTTGACAAGGCTGGGCACAACGTGGTTGTGGTAGACAACCTTGTAAACAGTAATCCTGAATCCTTGCGACGTGTCGCAAAGATTGTTGGCAAGGAGATTCCTTTCTATGAGGTTGATGTACGTGATAAAGACGCACTCTCAAAGGTATTTGATGAGAATAAATTCGATGCGGTCATTCACTTTGCAGGCTTGAAGGCTGTTGGTGAGTCCGTTTCAAAGCCCTTGGAGTATTACCATAACAACATGACAGGAACGTTCATCCTCTTGGATGTGATGCGCCAGCATGGCTGTAAGAACATCATCTTTAGTAGCTCTGCTACAGTTTATGGTGATCCAGCTATCATTCCTATCACAGAGGAATGTCCCAAAGGTCATTGCACCAACCCTTACGGCCAGACCAAGAGTATGCTCGAAGAGGTGTTGATGGATGTGCAGAAAGCAGATCCAGAGTGGAATGTGGTGCTTCTGCGCTATTTCAATCCTATTGGTGCCCATCAGAGCGGAATGATTGGTGAGAATCCCAATGGCATACCTAACAACCTCATGCCCTACATCACCCAGACTGCTGTAGGAATAAGAAAGGAATTAGGCATCTTTGGCAATGACTACGACACCCCTGATGGCACTGGTGTACGCGACTATATCCATGTTTGTGACTTGGCATCAGGCCATGTGGCAGCATTAAAGGCCATTGTGCACAAATGTGGATTGGCTATATATAATTTGGGTACAGGTCATGGTTATAGTGTCCTTGATGTTGTTAACGCCTTTATTAAGGTTAATGGTGTGAATGTACCATACATAATTAAGCCTCGCAGGCCAGGCGATATCGCAACATGTTATTGCAACCCGGGAAAAGCCAAGGTAGAACTTGGCTGGGAAGCACAAAATGGCATTGAGGAAATGTGCCGTGATAGTTGGAATTGGCAAAGGAATAATCCACATGGATATTAATGTATAAGGGGACAAAGTTTTCCCATGGTTGTGATCAAGCATCGAAAAGTAAGATGGAAATAACCCCTTACTTTCGATACTTGAGAAGAACATACGCCAAAAATGTATACTTAGGGACTAATTCATTGATAATGCCATGTGTAATCATTGACTATAAAGTAATAATTTTCTATGGGGTTATTATGAAAAATCTACACTTCAAATGTTGTAACCACAGGTTATTCTGTAAAATATTTATGCTATAATATTATGAACACGGTAAAATGTATAAAGCTGCAACAAAAGGATTTGGAAATGGAAGAAGATGGAAAAGTTGCTTTCTTCTGTAGAGGTAAAAACTGAAATAAGACAATATTATTTATCTCCTCATAATTAGTACGTGATGAAAAAAAAAATTAAAATCTTTTTGTGTTATTTGTTGTATTTTCTTCATGTATTTTTTTATATTATTTCCAAAAATAAAGAATACATTCATGAGGATATTGAAGTAATGAAATCAAAAATAGGTTATGTTAATACTTCTGAATGTACCTCTTTGGTTTTGTTATTAAGGAATCCTTATTTTAGAGTCTTATTTTATTATAGGATTGGTAAATATGGTAGACTATTGTCATTACTATTTCCAGGAGAGAAAACTTTTATCATAAATGCTGATATAGGTGGTGGCATGTTTTCTGCACATCCATTTGCGACAATAATTAATGCAAAAAAAATAGGTAAAAACTTTTCGATTAGACAGTGTACGACTATTGGAAACAAAATTGATGGCCGGAATGATTTAATTCCGACAATAGGTAATAATGTTACTGTAGGAGCAAACGTTGTTATAATAGGGGATATCAGAATAGGAGATAATGTCATAATTGGAGCAGGAAGTGTTGTTGTCAAAAACATACCGGATAATTCCATAGTAGCAGGAAATCCTGCGCAAGTAATAAAAACAATAGATAATGCTTAATAAATTATTTTGGGTTTTTTTGGAAAAGGGTGGTATAACATTTATGCAGTTTATTACCCTTGTGATTTTGGGTAGATTACTTGGCCCAAACGATTATGGAATATATGGTGTAATGATGATTTTTATTGCAGTTTCTGATATGTTAGTAGATTCGGGTTTTGGAGGGGCATTGGTTTATAAAAAGGAGATAGATCAGACTGATATCAATACATTGTTTTATGTTAATGTTGCTATCAGCATTGTGTTGTATTTGGCTATTTTTTTTGTTTCCCCCATGCTTGAAGAATATTATAATATAAGTAGATTATCACTTTATTTGAGAGTTTTAGGGTTTACGATTATTCTTTTCGCATTATCTCAAGTGCAAAATGCTATTGCATTAAGAAATCTTGAATTCAGAAAAACTGCAATTATTTATCTGTTATCTGCAATCCTGTCTTCGATTATTGCCATCTATATGGCATATAAAGGATATGGAGTGTGGTCTTTAATTGCTCAGTTGGTTTTTAATTCTATTTTAGTAACACTTTTCTTTTGGACAACTTCAAAAATTAAATTAGGTTTAAAAATATCAAAAGATGCACTTAAGTTTTATTGGGGGTTTGGCTCAAACATAGTGTGCGCTAATATTTTACAAACTGTCGTTAATAATATATCCACGTCGATTATTCCCAAAATTGGTACTGTCGCTCAATCCGGACATTTCTTCCAGGCATCCAAATTAAGTAACATACCTATCAATATTTTGACTATTAGTGTTGACAAATATTCTTTCCCAATTTTATCAAAAGAAAAAATAACATTAAGCTTTAAAGAAAAGGCTCGAAAAATAAATATATTTTTTCTTCTATTTTTTATTCCTATTCCAGCCTTACTTTCTTATTGTTCATATCCGTTAATTCTGATTACGTTAGGCTCAAAATGGACTCCAGTTTCTGTCTATTTTTCAATTTTATGTTGGATGGGAATAGGCCTGTTAATTCAAGCACTATATAGAAACATCATAAAATCCTATGGAAAAACGAAATATATTATGTATGTTGAGATAGTTAAGTCATTTTTGACACTTGTTAGTTTGCTAATTTGCGCAAGTTTTGGAATTATTTACCTTATAATTAGTCTTGTAATGATGTCATATATTGGTGCTTTAATTTGGAGTTATTGCCTTAGAACACAATTAGGTATTACCTATAAAGAGCAAATCAGCGATTTCGCGATACCAATAATGGCAGTATTATGTATGTATGTTATAATACTTTTAATCCCTATTTCCAGTGATAGCTATTATAGATTATTTCTTTTGCCATTTGCATACCTTTTCTACTTGTTTTTGAATATAGTTTTAAAGCAGAAAAATTTGGTCTGTCTTTTTAGAAGGTATATATTGAATTATCATAATAATGAATAATAATAAAAGTATAGTATTCTTTGTGTTATTGTTGACGACTACAATATCGCGCTGTATATCAGACTTTTGTGGGGTTTTGTCATAAAACAGTCTTTTTGTGACGTCTTGTGATTACCCCATCTGTTAAAGATATCTTGAGTTGATAAAACTATGTTAAGGAATAAGCCTATTATCATCCTCCTCGTCATTCTCCTTGCTATATCTATAATTAGATATATTGTAAGTATGGATACTCCGTTAGACAAAGAGAATATCACTTATACCATTGTTACGGTTTTTATTGCATTTATAATATTGCTTTCCCAAAATCGAACCCAAGGAACAAACGAGCGTAATTATTTGAAAATAGGATATGTATTTTGTGTTTCGTTCATTATTGTACATTTTTTTGAATATCTTGCATTTATTCTTGGTGTCAAACAGGTCTTGATAAGCAGCCAATCATACAAGGCTTCTCATGTTAATGAATCTTCAATTCTTGCTTTGTGCTCCTTTTTAGCCTTTGGCATTGGATATGTGACAGAACTACATTCAAAAAAGAAAGTAAGGAACCTTAGCTCCTCGCTTAATTTAAGGTTTTTGGATTTCTTAATGCCTATTTCCCTCTTTTTATTCTATTTTTTTGCAGATAAACAATATTTTGAGGCAGGAGGAAACTTTTATATAACTAACAATGGAGGATTGTCTCCCTTAGCATCAATGTTTCAGGCAACTTTTCTGGGAGCCCAAGGATGTTATTCGATAATCCAGATTATACGAGGTAAGAAGATTTCTTTTTTTAAATATATCACATCGTTTTCTATATTATACTATTTTTCACTATTTACTTATACCTATTTAGTATTGAGTTCTGGAGATAGAGGCCCAATTCTCTATGTCTCTTTTTCTTTTGTTCTACCATACTTTGTGCTCAATAGGAAAAAACTAAATTTGAAGACTGCAATTTTTTGTGTCGTTTTGGGTGCTTTAGCTCTTAATTTTCTTGGTATATTAAGAAATGTCTCAGGAGAATTATCATATGATAAGATCGGAGAGACTAATGCTGAAATGTCAGAAAAGTATGAGGAATCAAATGCCTTTTTCCTCACTACAGAACAATTGTCTGCTGTGGTTAGAGCCTACAATGTTGTTTATGACTTCACAAAAGACAATGGAACCGTCATAGGATTGGGGTTTCTAAATAATTTGAGTGGTGTTGTACCTGGATTGCGTTCATATTTCATTTATCCCTTATTAGGAATAGAAGGAGAAGGGATCAATATGTTGAGTACAGACTATTTGTCCACATTTTTACTTAATTCTGATCATGGTATGGGAACTACATGCGTAGGAGATACATACTTCAATTTCGGATTCACAGGCTGCATCATAGCATTCTTGTTATTCGGATTGTTATGCAAATATCTTGATGACCGGCTTTACGATATAACAAGCTGTCCTATTTTTGTATATATTCTGGCGTTTTGGTATTTGATTTTTTCTATATATATAGGTAGATCAACATTAATCTCCCCTATTTCTTATTGTGGTTATACATATTTTATATATTTGGTTGTAAAGTTCTTTTCGCCAAAAGGAAAGATTTTTGATAGGAAATCCAGTAAAATGTTAAAACAAATTGAAAGCTAAAATGTGTAACAAGAAAATTACAGTAATAATCCCTGTTTATAATGTAGAGCTCTATTTGCGTCGTTGTGTAGATTCAGTCCTTAACCAGACTTATGACAACTTGGAAATAGTATTAGTTGACGATGGGTCATCAGACGGAAGTCCAGCGATATGTGATGAATATGCCAAAAAAGACTTTCGAGTTATTGTTATTCATAAGAAAAACGGAGGCTTGTCGAGTGCAAGGAACGCAGCATTAGACAGCCCTCTTAAAGGCGACTATATAACTTTTGTAGATAGCGATGACTGGATAGAGGAAGACACTTACGAATATTGTGCAAAACTACTTGAGCATTATAAAGCAGACTGCGTTCAATTCGAAATCAATCTGACTAATTCACCTGATAGGAAAGTGATAAATACTGCCGAAGAAATTAGTGTTTTTTCCAACAAGGATGTACTGCAATACTTTATGCTAAGATCAACGAAACGATCTGGAGGCTATAGTATGTGTGGTGGTGTTTTTCATAGAAGCCTTTTTGAAGGTCTGCGATTTCGCGAAGGGAAAATCAATGAAGATATTGATTATAAATACATGCTGCTGGAAAAATGTAAAACAATGGTGGTAACAAACCAAAAGAAATATAACTATTTCCAGCAAGACGAAAGCATATCAGCAGGTGGCTTACGACAAAGAGATTTCCAGTTACGAGAGGCTGCGGATTTACTCTGCGAGTTATCTTCATCAGAGACTTACGGAACTATTGCTTTTTTAGGACAGGTTAAAAAAGCCAGAACTGCTTTTTCGTTGTTATCAAAAATAGCATATTTTGGGATAGCAGATCCGACTATAGATAAAAAAGAAATCGTGATGGAACTGACAAGGGAACACCGTAATAATGTAAGAACTTTGTTAAAAGCGCCATTACCCCTTAGCAGAAAATTTTTGGCAACAATGTTTGCAATAAGCTATCCAATGACAGAATCACTTATTCAATTAGTAAAGAAACTATGAGAATACTTACAGTAGGTTACCTACATGGAGCTGGTGGGGCCGAACGACAGATTATATTACTTTCAAATCAGATGGCAAAACTTGGTCACAACGTGACTCTATGTGTATTGGCTGAATTTAAATCGAAGTATGTAATAGATGAGGAGGTTCATTTGGTAGATCTGACTGGCGTAGAAAGCAGGCGAGTTAGCATCTGGAAACGATACAGGGCCTTCAGGAAACTTGTTTTGAAAACACGACCAGACGTAATTGTAAACTACAATCTCCAGTCTGCCTACTTTTGTCTTGCAATCCCGAAGAAAGCAAGAGGTAAGATTGTCTATTCGGAACGAGGAGATCCCTATGATTCAGAATATAGTGGTCTCTTAGGCAAGGTTCGTGACCTGACCGTGAAAGGAATGGATGGGCTAGTATTTCAGTCTGAAGGTGCTAGAGATTTCTTTGATGAACGCATTAAACAAAAATCAATTGTGATTCACAACTCTGTTAATATACCACAAGAACAATACCCTTTACCTCACAATCGTGAAAAAAGAATTGTAAATGTAGGCCGATTACACCCACAAAAAAACCAACATCTTTTGATAGAGGCTTTCTCAAAAATTGCTTCTGAATTCCCTGATTATATTTTAGAAATATATGGTGATGGTACTTTAAGGGATGAACTAGTAAAACAGTTGGATGATTTGTCGCTTTCAGCCCGGGTACGTCTATTTGCAAGCTGCAATAATATATGGCAACGTATATTTACAGCTTCATTATTTGTCTTGACCAGCGATTACGAAGGTATGCCTAATGCCCTAATGGAAGCGATGGCCCTAGGATTGCCATGCATTTCTACAGACTGTCGTCCTGGGGGGGCAAGGTCACTAATTGAAGACGAAGTAAATGGTTTAATTGTTCCCATTGGCAATTCTGATGTCTTAGCAGAGAAAATGCGATACTTACTAAACCACTTTAATGAGGCTGAACAAATGGGGCAAAAGGCAAGACATCTGCAGGACACACACAATGATACTGCTATTTTTAACAAATGGAATTTTTTTCTGAAACAAATATGTTTAAGCAATTATTAATTAAATCCTGAATTCGAGAAAATAGGGGGGATATTAAATGATACGGATTATTTAACAAAACATTTTGGTCCAACAAATCTAATTAACAGTTAAAATGTCTAGTTTAGAGCAGAAAATCAACTATAATTTGAACAAGTACCCTTGGATAAAGAAACTAGTTAAGCGTGGTTATCAATTACTAATGTATGCCATATCTCCAAAAGTCATATCTGAGGGCAAAATTATCAAAATATCATCGAATGATTCGAGAGAGTGGTTTTTTGGGTATTATGACAAATCTCCATGGGATGGCTCTGGAAGGTATATGCTCTGTATGAGAGCAAATGACACTTGGAGCAATCCTGACCCTTTAGGTGAAGCAGAAATATTATTGATTGACACTTATGATGAAAACAATTTTCAAAAATTAGCCTCAACGCATACATGGAATGTACAGCAGGGCTGTATGGCACAATGGCTTGGACCTTCTTTTAGAGAACGTATTCTCTTTAACGACTTAAGGGATGGGAGGTATTGCTCAATCGTACTAAACGTGATAACAAGAGAGGAACGAGTGTTACCCATGCCCGTCTACACTGTTTCTGCAGACGGAAGGACGGCTCTGACACTTGACTTTTCAAGACTTCACAATTTGAGACCAGGATATGGATATTCTGCTCTGACGGAAAAGACTGAGGGGATGGCATTACCTGATGAGATTTGTATCTGGAAAATGAATCTCGAAACAGGAGGAATAACACCCCTTTTGAAATATGCGGACTTCGCAAATTTTCAACCAAGGCCAGAAATGCAGGAGGAGGGTGCTGTCCATAAGGTGAACCATCTGATGCTTTCTCCTAATGGCAAACGGTTTATGGTGCTCTACCGCTGGTTTGTTGGACAGCGGAAATATACTCGTTTGATTACATGCAATGTGGATGCTACGGACATGTATGTGCTGAGTGACGATGATATGGTGAGTCACTGCTATTGGAAAGATGATGAGCACATCATCGCTTTTGAAAATAAGCGTGATGGCGGTACGGGGTATTATCTGATGAAGGATAAGACGCAGGAATATCAGCATCTATGGCCAAAGTTGAGTAACGATGGCCATCCAAGTTATTGCCCGACGGATAATAATCTTGTTGTGTTTGATACTTATCCTGATAGAGCAAGAATTCAGGAAGTGAAGGTGGCGAGAGATACGGATGTGGAAGGGAAAGACATCAAAGTCTTAGCAAGAGTTTTTGCACCTTTCAAATATGACAATGACACCCGATGTGACCTTCATCCTCGCTGGAGCAGGGACGGAAAGAAGATTTGTTTCGACGCCAGCTTTGAGGGGCATCGCGGACTTTATGTAGTTGATGTGAAGCAGGATGCAAAATAGTATAGAAGAACAGTTCTTTGAGCTGCTGAGATTATCCATCGGGACTCAACAAGAACCGACAAAAGAACTTCCTGAAGCAGATTGGGAGGCTTTGTTTCTCCTGGCAGTTAAACAATCAATTGCAGGTGTTTTACTGACTGGTTTGGATATAGTGTTAGCTCAGTCTAATATACAGAAGCCAAAAGTTTTGCTTGAATGGATTGGTTTGCAGTTGCAAATTGAGAGCCAGAATAAACTCCAAAACAGGAGGGCAAAAGAATTAAGTGATATTTTTAAGGATGGAGGTTTTAGGTCTTGTGTGCTAAAGGGGCAAGGGACGGCTACTTATTATGACCATCCTGAACTGAGACAATGTGGCGATATAGACCTTTGGGTAGAAGGTGATAGGGGCGAGATAGTGAAATATGTTCAGTCGAAAGGAGTGCATGTGGAGTCTGTAGATATTAAGGATTCTGCTACGTATTTCTTTAACGATGTGATGGTCGAAGTTCATTATCGGCCCAATTGCATGTTTAACCCTTGGACAGATAGAAAACTACAAGCATTCTTTAATCGACAGGCTGATGGTCAGTTTTCTGAGTTTGATGACAAGTTAGGATTTGCACATACTACTATTGAGTTTGACTTAGTTTATTCCTTGGTGCATATTTACAGACATATTTTCTCAGAGGGCATTGGTTTAAGGCAGCTGGTGGACTATTTCTATATTCTTAAGCATTCTAATGCAAAGCAAAGAGATGATGCATATAAAACTATCAGTGGTTTTGGAATGAAGAACTTCGCTGGAGGAATTATGTATATCCTTCAAAAAAAGTTTGGAATGGATCTGGAGTATACACTTTGTGATGTGAATAAACGACACGGTGAGTATCTGTTGAATGAAATTATGATAGGAGGTAACTTTGGACAATATGATACAAGATATAGCTTTGCAGGTAAAGATAAGAAGTTTAAACGTGGTATAAACATGTTAGAGCGCAACATGCATTATGTGGCACTTTATCCATCAGAGGTGCTATGGTCCCCGATATGGAAACTATGGCATTGGTGCTGGAGGAAACGGAAAGGTTATTTGTGAAATTATGGAAAACAAAAAAGTTGCAGTATTGCTGCCTGTTTATAAAAACGACAACCCCACATATTTAGCAAAGGCAACGGAGAGTATTCTTTATCAGACCTATAGAAATGTTTACATGTATATAGGTGTAGATGGCCCTGTAGGCGAAGAACTACATAAGTTATTGGAGTTGTTTGAGAAGCAAAATATGGTAAATGTTGTTTGGTTCCCAGAGAATAGAGGACTGGCATGTGTTCTGAATGATTTGGTGGCCATTTGCAAAAAGGAGGGGCATGATTATTATGCTCGCATGGATGCAGACGATATTTCGCAGAATGATAGGCTTGAGAAACAGGTGAACTTTTTGGAAGAACATACAGAGGTGGATGTTGTTGGAGGTGCGATTAATGAAATAGATGGAGAAGGAAAATCTCGCGGTAAACACGTCGAGTATCCTCTAACGCATGATGACTGTAGGAGGTTTTTTCGCTACCGTGACCCACTAGCTCATCCAGCAGTGATGTTTCGAGCACGATATTTTGAGAAAGTTATTAACGGCTATCGCAACGAATACCGTAAAAACCAAGATACGATGCTATGGTTTGACGGTTTTATGAATGGATGCTTGTTTGCAAATTTGCCAGACACAGTTCTTTGTTTCCGTGTAAATGACGACTTCTATAATCGAAGAAATGGATGGAAACGTGCGAAGCAGATGCTCAAGGATAGGATTAAAATGAACAAGGCTTTACACTATGATTTCTCGGCCAATCTATTCGCCATTGGCATGTTTTTCATGACTATATCTCCTGCTTGGATAAAAAAAGCGCTTTATCGCATTAGATAGATTGCAATTTGAAATATCACTATATTTAATAAATAACCATGCAAATACATTTAAAGACAATAGTACTGACAGTACTGCTCTTTTTTTCTATACAAGGAAATACAGCTATTCCTTTTTATTCTTTAGGAGAAGAGGACGATTACATCGTTCTAAACGAGAAAATTGGCATTCTTGAGCAAATCACTCAGGCTAACACCATTTATATTATACGACACGATTTTGATATTAATGATTCTCAAGGAAAGACACCGGTGAACATTCCTATTGGATGTACGTTGCGATTCGAAGGAGGCAGTCTAAGTAATGGTACATTAAAAGGTAATAATACGATAATTGAGGCAGGAATACATGAAATATTCAAAGACAATATTAAAATTGAAGGTTCATGGAGTATTGCAGAAGCATATCCTGAATGGTTTGGAGCCAGAGGTGATGGGAAATATGATGATGCAATAGCAATTAATCAATGCTTGTCTTTTTCTTCCAAAGATGAAAGTAAACCGATTAAAATTCTATTTACTAAACCAAGTTATTTTGTAGATAAAACAATATGGTTTTCGGGTAAAAGTCGTGTTTGTTTTGAAGGATTTGCCAAAAACTGCATCAAGAAAACGAAAGGAAGCCTTCATAATATGTTTGATGGCGCAGGTTGCAAAAGCATTAAGATTAGCGGCTTAACGCTTGATGGTTCCTTGGATGATTGGAATATAGAAATACCCAATATCCCGAATTGGTCAAATAAGACATTCAACGCTTGTATTATTGGCGCCTCAAACACGACAGACTTTATTCTTGATAATTGCGTTATAAAGAATTTCTATTATGGAGTTTATCTTGGGGGTGCTAACAATTATAATAGAGCTTTTGACAAGCAGCATAATACTGACCATATTACTATTACGAATTGTATTTTTGAGTCGAATAAAAAGTCTTGCATTGACACATATAATAGATATGGATTATTCATTAGTAATAATCTATTTCAGGATAATGGCAATATTGCTATCCATATAGAACCAACGATATACGAAGATCTTTCTGGACCATACGACACTTCAGATATTTTGACATCTAAATACCCCTCGGATGGTGTGAATATATGTAACAACACGTTTATGTGGAACAATACTCCCTGTGTTGGAATAAAACTATATAGAGGTGTTTATGCTGCTAATGTCACTAATAACCATTTTACCAATGGTTCTTCAGCTATTATTTCAGATGGAACCAAAATGTTTAATATTTCTAATAATACAATTAAGAATGGTGCTGGAATAAATGTTTTTGGGAAAATAGGATCTGGTAGTATTTATGGTAATGTCTTATTAAATGTGAATAGAGGAATTTCATGCTATAGTGATGAGGCTATAATGGGGGGCATTGACGTGCATGATAACATTATCATATACAAAGAAGGATTAACTACAACCCCAGACAACTTCCGTGTACAAAATAGCAAATTTCATGATAATATTATCAGAGGTTTCTTTGATAATAGTGATTGGAGAAGAAAGGGCGTGTTAGATATATCTGGTGCTTCTAATTGTGAAATATATAATAACAAGCTATTAAAATGTCGTGAAGCAACGATTCCGGGCTTTATAGTACCTATTACAAATCAAGAGGATTTATCATTATATATAAAGAAAGGTGTGCGCATCTATAATAATGTTTATGAGCAAAAGTTAGACTATGAGTTCTCTACGGATGTTGCAAAAACAAGGCCGAACAATCCATACATAGGTCAACAGTTCTATGATCTCAATTTGAATAAGTTGATTATATTTGTGGGAAAAAATTGGGTTGATTTTAGTGGTAAAAAAGTGGATTAACAAGGTTTCCCTTTTTCACTACATCATGTGGAAGGGGGAGACAACGGCAAGATGTTACGGTTTTGCTCTTTGTAAACATTCCAAATGCCGCGGGGACAGGTCAGTGTCTCGTCACGCAGATCTATTAGATGTCTGATGGTTGGGGGAACGGGGGGACAGGTACCTGTTTCACAAATAATAGGAGTCAGCATTAATCAATAGTTGAGCAATGCCAAGGCAGACGAGACAAGCATCAGGAACTGACGATGGCTGATGTTTGAAGGTTGATGGAAGATATAAAAGCTAAGGAGTAAGATGAAACTCATAGACAAACAATTGCTAGATGACGTGAGCAGGCAGGCGCAAAAGTCTGATAGGTTGCGGAAGAACTATAATTTCCATCAGAGCCTTGATGATAAATGCCATCGCTTCCTCAATGCCGTGGAGCCAGGCACCAAGGTTGAGATACATCGTCATCCGACGAAAGACGAGTCGTTTGTGCTTCTTCGTGGTAGAGTTAGAGTGAATACCTACAATGATGATGGTACAGTGATAGTGAGTGTGGTGCTCTGTCCAGAGGAAGGACTCTATGGGGTAGATATACCCAAGAATATATGGCATAATGTGGAATGTCTGGAGTCTGGAAGTGTATTCTTTGAATGTAAAGAAGGACCATTCGTGCCGCATGAGGTGGAAGGAATACTGAAACGTTAATGATAACAATTAGTTCAAACACAAGGTATAAATTAACAAAAACAATAATAAACATATTAGTAATCACTATGAGATTAACCAAAAGAAGAATTATGAACATGAAATTGAGAAATATCCCTTTCTCTCCGCCAGATATGACGGAGAAGGAGGCAGCAGAAGTAAGAGAGGCTATTCTCTCAGGTTGGATTACAACAGGTCCACGGACAAAGAAACTGGAGTCGTTGATTTCGGAATACGTGCACACGGACAAGACGGTGTGCCTGAACTCGGCAACGGCAGCACTGGAGATGGTGCTGCATCTGCTGGATATTCAGCCTGATGATGAGGTGATAGTGCCTGCATATACCTATACTGCTACGGCATCAGTAACACAGCATGTAGG
>ODAI012290076.1_pt1 | contig 13462 bp, 12 predicted proteins | sample 1539321 | NCBI WGS metagenome assembly ODAI01 (sample SAMN02144231, study PRJEB22623) | gut metagenome | biome: sheep rumen | host: Ovis aries | place: New Zealand
ATGTGAGTGCTGTGGTCGAGGGCATTGAGACTGAGGCTGGTGATGCCTTGATAGCTTACTCGAACGGCGAGGAGGTCGGCAATGTGGTTATCAATTCCGAATCGTCAGATGTCAACTATCTAAACATCGCTGGCGACAACCAGTCACCTATCTGGTTCGCCATAGAGCGTGACGGTGAGATAATAGCTTCTACTCCGGAGATCATGACCTTCAAGACAAATGCTGTCGTCGGTAGTCCTGATGAGCCTACTGCCATCAATTTCGTACGTACCGAATACGAGAAGGATGGTAAGTGGTACACCATCAGCGGTCTGCCACTACAGAAGAAGCCTGTGCTCAGAGGAATCTACATCTTCAATGGCAAAAAGGTCGTGATTAAGTGAGCGAAGAACTGAGAACGAAACAACGAAAAAAAGAAAAAATATGAACAACACAAAGTTAATGTTCCTGTTGCTGGCAAGCCTCGTCCTTGGGGCTTGCGGCGGCAGCGATGGTGACGACGGTAATGGAGGTGGTGGCAATGGTAAGAATGCTCCATACACGGAGACCACTCTGGGTGAGGCTCCTTCTTGGCATGTGGACTGGACCAACAATCAGGCAATTCCTAACTGGACGACGCCCGACTTCTCGGAAATCTACGAGAACTGGACCATCATGAAGGTGAAGATGGAGGATGAACTGGCACCCTATGTCTCTAAGGACGACATGATGGCGCTCTTTGTTAATGGCGAACTGCGTGGACTGGCTAATCCTGCCGTTGACATCAGCACCGACAAGATGATTGAAGGTGGTAAGTTTGTCATGAAGGTATGGGGCAACGAGACAGGCAATGAAACCGTAAACATGTCGTTGCAATATTACAGCCAAAGACTGAAACACCTCTTCACCCTGAACGACGATATCACCCTGAATCCGGACAAGACTGTGGGCATCGACGAGGAATATGTTCCTGAGTTCACGATGGGCTCTGCCAAGTATTCTGTGAAGAAGACAGTGGGAGTGGAGAGTCTTCTGACAAAGGTAGGTCTGACACCTGTCTCTGGCAACATCGTGGGAGCCTTCGTGGGCAACGAGTGCCGAGGTGTAGCTACGCTTTCAGCATCGGGTTCTACGCCGCTCGATATCTATGGCCGCAATACGGGTGAGGCTGTCACGCTGAGGTATTACGATGTAGCCTCCTACATTCTGTATACACTCACCGACCCCGTGAAGATATAACGTTTAGAGGGCGAGGTTGTCCCTCAATGTGGGAAAAGTAAAGACGGCTGGATTACACATCCAGCCGTCTTTGTTGGTATCTAAGAAAGGTTATTCAGCCTTAGCCTCGCCTTCCTTCATGTTCAGTTTGATGTTGGCAACGAAGTCCTTGAATATCGGATTCTGCAGTGGGTCAACACTGTACTTGTTGGTTGAGATATATACGCTCAGCTTACCGTCGCCGTCCCCGTCAGCATTGATCAGCTTGGTGATATACATCAGGTCCTTGTCGTCGGCTGACTGGAAAGCCTTGAAGGTGATGTCGCCAGCCTGGATGTCCTGCTCTGCTGGCAGTGGGTCGGTGAAGTCGGCATCGTTGGTATAGAAGTCGATCTCATGCTCCCATCCGGCGGTCTCGACAGCCTCTACGGAGATTCTGTACTTCACACTGTCCTCAAAGGTGAAGACAATCTTGTTGTCGTTAACCTCACCTTCCTCAACAGTCCATCCTGTAGGCTGGATGAGGGTAAAGTACTTCTTTACTACTTCTTTGCCTTCGAGCTTAGGTGCCGAATTGCCACAGGCTACGAATGTTACAGCTGCGAATGCAACTACTGCGAAACTTAAAAACTTCTTCATAATTGTTGTTTTTTGGTTAATAATGTGGATTAAATGATTAGTATATGTGTGCAAAGATAAATATATTATGAAAAAAATCAAAATTAAACTCCAAAAAACTTAAAACCAAAAACTAAAAACTTTATTAAGACAACGTATAAATTAAGAAAAAAGTTATCATTATTTGTAGGTATTATGAATTTAATTTCTACCTTTGCATCAACAAAAAGTAGGTATTCGATACCGAAAAGGTTATACTAAAACATTATTAACATTATAAATTTAAGACTATGGCTTACGTAATTAGTGAAGATTGTATCGCATGTGGTACATGTATTGATGAGTGTCCATCTGGTGCTATCTCTGAGGGCGATATCTATTCTATCGATCCTGATGCATGCACAGAGTGTGGAACATGCGCAGATGTTTGTCCAAACGAGGCTATCAGCCTTCCATAAGGATTTACATAAAAAAGTTACTGATTAATTCACTGGCGGCTTCCTTTGGGAGCCGCTTTTTTTTGTAGGCAAGCAAGAAAAATTACGCATTTGTGACTTAATTCGTGTGATTATATTTTGAAATTTCTCGAATTTTTCTCCTACTGGTATAGGCTTCCGAATGTATGGAATTCGTGAAATTCGTGAAATTCGTGAAATTCGTGGTTTTCCATAACTTCCGAAAGTTGAATTATCTTATTATAGCTTGTATGTCCCCTTGTGATATGTAGTATATGATTATATGCTACTTTGTGTGCATTTATCCTCGGATTTTGCAGTTGTTATATCGTAATATACTACATATGTCAAAGTAATATATTATATATTACCTACCAATATATTATATATTACCGACCAATATATTATATATTACTGACCAATATATTATATATTACTTAGTAATATACCATATATTACTTGGTAATATACCATATATTACTTTGCAATATACCATATATTACTTTGTAATATACCATATATTACTTTTAGAGACGAATGGAATTGTTGGATAAAACGAACGTACTTGACTGGTGAAACAATAAAAAGGGCTGTGTCGTCAGATAGACACAGCCCCATGATATGGTTGTTGTTGTATTCTTTTACTCTTCTATTCCCAACGCAGCCTTAGCGTTCTTGTCGTTTGGCTCGAGCTGGATGAGCTTCTCATAGTAAGGCTTAGCCGACTCGAGGTCGTTCTTGTCGCTCCAGTAGTAGAAACCGAGGAGGCGCAGTGCCTGTGTGAGATAGCTTGTCTCGTCAGCATCGCGGTCAGCCTTGTCCCAGAGTGCGCTTACGATCTTCTCGTTGTAGCTTGCTCCGAGAGCGTTGTCACCCGACTTGTCGGCTACGCCAGCGGCAATCATGTGTGCCCAGCTTGCGATGGAAGGATACTTCTCTGCCATCTTGTCGTAGATGCCGATAGCCTTTTTAAAGTTAGCTGCCTTGTCTACTCCCTGCTCTGCCTTTGCCACGTAGATTTGTGCCATCTTAGCATAGTCGGATGGGGTAGCGTTAGGATTCTTCTGCATGTACTTCTCGCTATACTCGAGTGCCTTGTTAGCATCACCCATAGCAGCATAGCACTCAGATATTCTCTGCAGTGGCTCTACAACTTTCTCGTCCGCGTTCATAGCCTCTTCGAACTGCTTGATGGCATCCTCATAGCGCTTTGCACCGAAGAGAGCCTTGCCGTAGTATGTATAGTCGGTGGCGTTCTTGTCGCCCTCGAGTGCGAGGAACTTCTGTGCGATGTTGATGGCGTCGTCGAACTTCTCTGTCTCAACGGCTGACCAGAGGCCGAGCTGGTTCAGGGTGACGTTCTTTGGGAACTTGTTCATACCTGCTGTTGCGATGTTGTATGCCTCGGCATACTTGCGCAGCTGAACGGAAGAAATGAGGTACTTCACCATGTTGCCCTCGTCGAGAGAGTTGATGTCACACTTGGCGTAGTTCTCGAATGCCTTGTCAAACTTGTTGCCTGAGAAGAATGAGCTACCTGCCTCAGCGTGGATGGGATAGCCTGGGATGTTCTCCAGAAGCTCTGCATAGGTCTTCTCTACGAGATCAGGATTGATCTTACGATAGATAGATGCGTAACGCATGTAGCCGATAGGGTTCTTCGGGTCGAGACTCTTTGCGGTAGCATAGTGAGATGCTGCATTACCGCCGTTGCCTGCCTCGTCCTTCACAGCCTCGATGTCGCCAAGGAGGATGTATGCCTCAGCCTGATGCTTGAGGTTCTTCTTGGCTGCGGTGAGCGCCATGTTAGCAACGTTGGTTGCCTTGTCGAAGTTCTTTACTGCCAGATAAGAGTTGCCGAGGGCGATAAGTGCCTCAGGGTTCTTCTTATACTGCTTCATGTAACTCTTAGCCAGACCCTCGGCAGCTGCAGGATTGTCCTTCAGTGCCTGAGAAACAGGGGCAAGTGCTGCTCCGAAGTCGTCGGTCTGAGCCATTGCTGGTGCGGAGATACTGATCAACGCTCCAACTACTAAATATTTGATAGCTTTCATAATTCTCTCTTTTTTGATGTTGATATTTGGTTAATTATCTCGTTACGATGATATGACGTTGGAGTGAATGGTTGGTTTAATTGTCAATTAGCCATTGTCAATTATCAATTATCTTTTCGTCTTTACAGTCTTGATGGTGATGTCGCCACGATAGGGTAGGAGACCAGACTTGAAGATGATGAGCTGTCCCTTGGGTCCTGCTATATAGTTGGCAAAACTGTTGGGGAGTCCCTTCTGCGGGTCTACCACGATGGCATAAATCGTCCTGACAAAGGGATAGCGACCGTCGAGCAGGTATGCCTGATAGGGCTTCCAGCTGTTCATTGGCGTCGCCTTGTCCTTGATGGAGACTGACATGACGTGGATGTTCTTCTTGAATGTGGTGTTGGTGGAGTCGCGCTGGTCGTTGAGCCAGTTGGATCCGATGACTCCGATGGCACCAGGTGTCTTGTCGACATAGTCGACTACTTCCTTGCTGGTCTTTGCCGCAACGACGTTAGGGGCGTTGATGGGCTTGCCGCCAAGGATGGAGTCAACAACATAGTGGAGTGTTGCCGACTGTTTGTTGTCGAATACAACCTCTATGTCGCCCTTGTCTGACGTGGGATTGAGTTCCTTCCAGGTCTTGATCTCGCCGCTAAGCACACGCTTCACGTCGTTGACGGTGATACATGTATCGTTGTTCTGTGTGTTAACGATGAGTGCCATACCGTCGTATCCGATGGGGAATACTTGTGGTAGCTGACGCTTGGTCTTCAGATAGGAAATCTCGCTGTCAAGGAGTCTGCGTGAGGTGATGAGCAGACAAGTCTTGAGATCCTTGATCTGTTGCAGTCCTTCAATCTCGTTTGTGTATATGGGCTTAAGGTGAGCATCAGGAAATTCAAACTCGAATTGTTTTCTCACCTCATCAATGATGGGACTAAAACTCTCATCCGCATAGAATGATACAGTCCCGGATATAGGAGTGTCTGTTCTACCGTTAACCGGCTTCTTCGTGTTGGAACACGAAGAAAAGCCGGTTATCAGTGTCAATCCTACAAAAATACTGTAGAATAGGGATCGTTTCATTTAATTACTGTATTACTTAATTACTGTATTACTGTAATTTGAATGTTACAGGAAGGGTGAACTTAACACGGGCAGGCTGTCCGTTGTTCATACCTGGGTTCCACTTAGGCATGCGCTTTACTACGTTGACTGCCTCGCGGTCGAGGGCGGGGTCTACAGAACGTACCACCTGTACGTTGCTGATGCTACCGTCCTTCTCTACGACGAAGTTCACGATAACGCGTCCTTGGATACCATTCTCAGCAGCTACTGCTGGGTAGGTAAGGTTCTGGCTCAACCACTGGTTGACATTACCCTTGAACGAAGGCATCTGCTCGGCGATGTCGAAGACTTTGTTCTCGACAACCTGCTTTACTTCCTCCTTCGGCTTCTCTACAGGTGCTGGGGGCGGAACGTTGACAGCAATATCATTACGTACGGCCTCTACGGTACGGTCTTTTACACCTTCCTGGTCTACGTTAGATACGGCTACCTTTGCGTCCAGCTTGTCCATCTGCTTTACCTGATTCTCTTCCTTCACCAGTTCGTCCTTCTTGATGACAGGAGCGGTGAACTTCTGAGACTCACGTACCTGAGGGATTTCCTTCTTAGGTTCTATCTTAGGCTGAACTTTAACCTCTTCCTTCTTCTTCTCTTTCTTGGCCATTTCCTGCAGGCGCGACAGCTCCAATGCTTCCATGTATGCGCGCTGCTCTTCGGCTCTCTTGTCTGCGACTACTTTCCATGCGAGACCGCCACCGACGAGAGCTGCAGCAATTACCAAGATGATGATAGACTTGATATTTCTGCCAGAGGTACCCTTACGCAGCTGGTATGCTCCGTATTCCTTGTTCCTGTCGGCGAAAACCATGTCCACCCATTTCGGGTCAATCAAATCAATCTTTGCCATTGTTTTCTTGTTTTAATGGTTAAATAAATCATCAATTACTCAACGACGTTACGCGATGACAGAAGTTTCTTGTCATCATCGCTGATCTTGTCGATGACATAAGTACCAATACTCAATATCTGCATTTCGTCGAGAGCGTCGACCAAGTTCTTGTAAGACGCATTGTCGGTAGCCTTGATGACGATGGTCAGAGTAGGAATCTTTCCATCCTCGAGCTCACCACCCTTCAGCTTGCTCAGCTCCTTCTGGTATATACTGTCTGGGTATAACGCAGGTTGCTTTGCCTTCTTAGCCTCGAGTGCCTTAACAGCAAGTTCAATACGCTTTACAGGCTTGGTTCCGTTTTCTGTGGCGTGTTCTCTCAGAGCGTGACGGATGCCCTTGTCGCCCCAAGTTGTCTCCTTGAGCCAAGCAGGGTTGTCGTACTCTGGGATACCCTCGCCATAGTAAATCTTGTTGTTTGCAGCAACATAGATTGTCACAGTCTCGGAAGCCTTAGACTCGTTCTGCTGGTCTTTTTGTGTGTTCTTATCATTACTTGGCATGGTCAACTCCATGGTCTGAGGCTTGCTCAGAGTGGTACAAAGCATGAAGAACGTAATAAGAAGCATGAGCATATCCACCATCGGCGTAAAGTCGACACGGACGTTGATCTTTTTTTGTTTGCTTTCTTTCTTTGCCATTATTGGTCCTCCGATGTTTTGAGGTTCGTTATCATGTAGTAATGACTTTCGTCCATATCCTGAAGCTCGTTCATCACCTTCTTTACAGTCTTGTAAGGTGTTTTAGCATCAGCCTTGAGAGCAATCTTGATGTCCTCGTTGGCAGTACGAGCAGCGTCAACCCACTGCTGGAACTCTGACATGTCGCCCTTGATACTGTCGAGAGGAATACCCTTTGTTGGGAGTACCTTCTGACGGTTCTGGCTCGACATTGAGAGATAACCTGCCAATTCTGCCATTGGAACACCGAATGTAGACTCGAGACGGAAGGTCTGGATCTGCTTACCGTTGAGGGTAACGCCAAATCTGCCTGCCATGTCGTCGAGAGCAGCACCAAGCTGGTCGGTGTTGTCTATACTCATAAATACCTGACCTTCGCCCGTAGGCTTGCCTGCCTTGTCCGTCTGTGGACTTACCAGGATGGTCAGCACGCCGTTTTCAGGCACCTTTATCTCTGACACTGATCCTGGAGTGTTGACCTTCACAGGCTCATTCTTTACGAATGTAGAGGTGAGCATGAAGAAAGTCAGAAGCAGGGTCATAACGTCAGACATAGGTGTCATGTCTATCCAGACGTCACTCTTCTTAACTTTTACTTTACCCATAGTGATAAATAATTTAAAGGGTTAGCAAAAATTAAGCTTCTTCTGAGTGTGTTGCTTCGTATGTCTGAGCGATTGAGTAACCAACTTCGTCAAGTGCGAATGTCAACTTGTCTACCTTGTTCGTGTAGTAGTTGTAAGCAACAACGGCGCACCAAGATGTACCGATACCGAACGCGGTGTTGATAAGTGCCTCAGAAATACCGGCAGACAGTGCAGCAGAGTCAGCACCACCACCTGCAGACAGAGCGGAGAATGAACGGATCATACCGACCACAGTACCGAGAAGTCCGGTAAGTGTACCAAGTGTAACGATTGTTGCAATCATTGGGAGGTTCATGGTCAGAGTAGGCATTTCAAGCTGAGAAGCCTCCTCGTGAGCCTGCTGGATCTTTGCTACCTTCTGAGCCTTCTTGATACCAGCGGTTGCCTCCATCTCCTTGTATGCATTGAGAGATGCAGAAACAACGTTTGCTACAGAACCCTTCTGTGCGTCGCACAGCTGCTGAGCCTTTGCGAAGTCGTTAGCGTTCAAGGCTGCCTTGATGTTTGCTACGAACTTTGGCAGAGCGCCCTTACCGAAAGCGGTCTTCAGAGCCAACCAACGCTCGATAGACAGAGCCAATACGGTGAGCAACAGTGTGTGGATGATAGGCACGATAACACCACCCTTGTAGATTGTACCCCATACGTTGATAGGAGTCTCCTTGGATTCGTCTGCGAAGTTTGCGTCGCGTCCCATCCAGAAGTTGAACAAAAGAATTGCGATAATGAAGCAAACGACGATAATCCAGAATGCTCCTCTTACTCCCTGAAAGCCCTCAGACTTTTTCTTTGGGGCTGCTTTTTGTGTAGTTGCCATAATTTGATAAATTAAAATTTTTAGTTATTGATAAATTAAGATGTTAATAATATTCTGATTTTAAGGTGTATTGTTTTGCGAAATTAGTTTTTTTAGTCTCTTAGTTGTTCCAATATCTGCGCAAAGATAGCAAATGTGTAGGAATAACAAAGTGCTTTAACAAGATTTAATAGTTTATTTTTTAATTATTTTAATCTTCCAAGTACTTCTTTGATACGTCGCATAGCCTCGCGAATGTTGTCGTCGCTAGTGGCATAGCTCATGCGGAAGCAGTCTGGATCGCCAAAGGCATCACCACCAACGGTGGCTACGTGGCCTACCTCCAGGAGGTACATTGCAAGGTCGTTGGAGTCTTTGATTGTATGCTCACCATCGCTCTTTCCATAGAAGCTGCTACACTTAGGGAAGAGGTAGAAGGCTCCCTGTGGGGTGTTGACTTCCAATCCTGGAATGTCATTTGCGAGTTCTACTATGAGGTCGCGGCGACGCTCAAAGGCCTGGCGCATCTCCTCAACGCAATCTTGTGAGGCGATATATGCTTCGAGTGCAGCCCTCTGGCTAACTGAGCACGGACCGCTGGTGTATTGTCCCTGTAGCTTGTTGCATCCTTTTACTATCCATTCGGGTGCGGCAATGTATCCGATGCGCCATCCTGTCATGGCGTATGCTTTGCTCACTCCGTTGACAATGATGGAACGCTCCTTCATGCCCGGGAACTGGGCAATACTCTCATGCTTGCCTATATAGTTAATGTGTTCGTATATCTCGTCAGCAAGTACGAAGAGGTCTTCATGCTTAAGAATGACTTCTGCCAAGCCTTCCAGTTCATCCTTGGTATAGACACTACCTGTAGGATTGCTGGGTGAACATAGTATAAGGAGTCGAGTCTGTGGCGTGATGGCAGCCTCGAGTTGTTCGGGAGTGATTTTGAAATTCTGCTCAAACCCTGCATTTATGATGACGGGTGTGCCTCCTGCCAGTTTCACCATCTGTGGATAGCTGACCCAATAAGGTGCTGGTATGATGACTTCTTCGCCTGGATCGACCAATGCCATAACGGTGTTGCATACACTCTGCTTGGCACCATTGCTCACGAGAATCTCACTTGGCTGATAGCGTAACTGGTTCTCACGCTCCAACTTGCGTGCTATGGCTTGACGCAGCTCTGGATATCCTGGCACAGGTGAGTAGCGCGAGTAGTTCTCGTCGATAGCTAATTTTGCTGCAACCTTGATATGGTCAGGCGTATTGAAGTCGGGTTCGCCGACACTCATGTTGATAACGTCGATGCCTTGTGCCTTCATCTCAGCACTTTTTTGTGACATGGCGAGTGTGGCGGATGCCGCCAATCGGTTCAATCTGTTGGATAGTTTTGCCATATTTTTACCTTTTTGCTTATAAAACGACGACAAAAGTAGTCATTTTATTTTTCATTTAAGCAGATTATTGACATTATTTCACTTTACAGGTGAAGATTGTGGCCCATTCGTTCTTTCTTTGTCTTCAGATATCTGTAATCATATTCGTTAGGAGAAATCTCTATTGGCACGTTTTCTACGATCTCCAGTCCGTATGCTTCCAGTCCTACGCGCTTGGTTGGATTGTTGGTCATCAGGCGCATCTTGTGTATTCCGAGGTGTCTGAGCATCTGTGCGCCACAGCCGTAGTCGCGCTCGTCGGGTTTGAATCCGAGGTGAATATTTGCGTCTACGGTGTCCATACCTTGTTCCTGCAGTTTGTATGCTGCAATCTTATTCATCAGTCCAATGCCTCGACCCTCTTGCTGCATATAAACTAACACGCCCTTGCCTTCTTCTTCGATCATTTCCAGTGCTCTGTGGAGCTGGTCACCACAGTCGCATCGCTTACTGCCAAGAATATCGCCAGTAGCGCATGAGGAGTGTACCCTGACGAGAACGGGCTCGTCCTCTTTCCATTCGCCCTTGACCAGAGCCATGTGCTCGAGACCATTGCTTTTCTGTCGGAAAGGAATGAGCTTGAAGTGACCGTATTTGGTAGGCATGTCGGCTTCGTTGCCGACCTCGATGAGTGACTCGCGTTGCAGACGATATGCTATCATGTCTTTGATGGAGATAATCTTCATGTCCCATTCCTTTGCCATTTTCTGCAGCTCAGGTAGACGTGCCATTGTTCCATCCTCGTTCATAATCTCCATGAGAGCACCAGCGGGATAGAGTCCAGCCATCTTACACAGGTCGATGGCTGCCTCGGTGTGTCCGCTCCTGCGTAGTACGCCGTTGTCTTGTGCGTAGAGTGGATTGATGTGTCCTGGCCGGCCAAAGGTCTGGGCAGTTGACTTCGGATCGGCAAGTGCGCGGATAGTTGCTGCACGGTCGTGTGCTGAAACACCTGTGGAGCATCCCTCTAACTTGTCGATGGTGACGGTGAAGGGTGTGCCCAAGACGGATGTGTTGTCCTCTACCTGGTGTGGCAGGTCGAGTTCCTGACAACGGCTCAGGGTGATGGGTGCACACAATACGCCACGTGCGTTTTTTAGCATAAAGTTGACCTTCTCGGGAGTGATTTTCTCTGCTGCGATGATGAGGTCACCCTCGTTCTCGCGGTCCTCATCGTCGACAACGATGACAAACTTACCTTCCTTGAAGTCTTTTATAGCCTCTTCTATGTTGCTCAGTTGTTTGTTCTCCATATTTTGCATATCTTGTTTACACATTATTTATATATAGGCATAGCCTTGATTCTTTCGCAGATGTTGATGTTGGTCTGTTTTATTACCTTCAAATCTCTGTATAGACGCAGTCTGAACCTCCACATCCTGAAGTACAGGAATGTTCCGACAGGTATGATTATGGCTGCGGCAATGTTCAGCCATTTGTGTTCGAAAGGACGTGTGTGCGCCTTGGTTGCTATGATAGGATATTTGTTTATCTCTGTCATGATAACCCTGTCCTTAGTGTTTGCAAGGTCTTCTATTGTCGCCTCAAGCCGTTCGTTGATAGTCTCAATCGCATGGTCGGGCTTGTATTTGAAGAACACCTTGACAGGACTTGGCGGAGACTTCAGCTTATGCACATGAGCATAGTTGGTGATGTCTTCGGTAATCTTTGTCAGTACCTCCAGGTCTTGACCGTAATTTGGATCTTCGATGATGACCTCTTTGCTGCTGATATGTCTCTTTAGTCTGAGTCCGAGCATGCGCATTATGATGTTTCTCCATGCGTCGATGTTGAATACAGCAGAGTCGTTGTTGGCTTTGTATGTAAAGAATATGGCTACTGGTGTAAGGATGACGGGCGACAATCCCTTGCCAAACCATATTGTCCACATGCCGCCACGTGCCATTCGGTATCCTGTGTTGTCGAGTATGTAGTAAATAATGAATACGAGTACCGAGATGATGATTGGTATACCGAGTCCTCCCTTTCGGATGATGGCACCCAGCGGCGCACCGATAAAGAAGAAGATGAGGCATGAGAATGCCAAGGTGAACTTGTTTATTCGTTCTATCTTATGCTGTCGAATGGCGTAGTCGCCATCGTCGGTAATCATAGCCTTGAACTCTAAGTCGGTAGTCTCTGTCTGTACCTTGTTGATGGCATTGTGCAGAGCCATCCTCCTCTTTTCAGGTTTCAGCTTGTTGTATATGCTGTCGGTGTTGAAGTCTTTGCCGTTGGCTATCTTCACCGCATTCTTCATCTCGTTTCCCGTCAGTTTCTTAGGTATGTAGTATAGCCTTTGAGCGTCTTCATAATATTGTCTTCCGATGCTGTCGTAGATGTGGTTGAGCGAGTCCAGGTCAGTTTGTATCTGTTGCAGACTCTTGGTCTTGGCATTGCCAGCGATACCTGAAGCGTCAGTCAGGTTGAAGTCGCCATCGAAGTCTAATACGATAGTCTTGTGAACGAAGGACTCTCTTCGATATGGTATGCTTGCGCTACCTGCCAGCTCTTGCGATCTCATGTTCTCAAACCATTCACCACTCCATAGGTTTAGCAACAGGTGCTTCTTCTCGGCAGTAGACTGCAGCATACCAGAGTCGGCAAGTATGATGGCTGCGTCCTCGTAGCTGTCGGTCATCTTGTATATCATGATGCCATACAGCTTGCCAGTCTCCATATCCTTCTTTTGAACATAAAGGTTGGTTTGGGGTATTCCGTCGTAGAATACGCCCTCAGGTATTTCGAGCTCAGGACTTTTCTGCTTCATAGAGAGAAGCAGTTGTGTGAGATTTTTCTGGGCATCAGGTCCGACGTTGTTCTGAAAATAGAATGATCCGAGGGTCACGATGATGGTAATGACTATCAGCGACCGGAAGGCCTGCATTAGTGATATACCCGCAGCCTTGATGGCTGTCAGCTCACTACTTTCACCAAGATTACCGAAGGTGATAAGCGAGGAAAGCAGGATGGCAAGTGGCAGAGCCTGTGGCACGAGCATGAGACCCATGTACCAGAAGAACTGCGCCAGTACGTCCATTGACAGTCCTTTGCCGATAAGCTCGTCAATATATCGCCATAAAAATTGCATCATCAGTACGAAGAGACTGATGAGGAAGGTTCCAGCAAACAGTAATCCAAACTGTTTTGCTATAAAGACGTCCAGTTTTTTTATGCCAATCATTTTGCCGTGCAAAGGTACGATTAAGTGAAGACAATACAAAAAGAAAAACGAATTTTCTTTTCGCATATTGTTGAGCGCAAGTACATTCGGCGTAGCCAAAGGTACGATTAAGTGAAGACAATACAAAAAGAAAAACGAATTTATACACAAATCTTGCAATTTTTTTTGCAAAAGTCTAAAATAAATTTGCATATTCGAAAAGATAATCATACCTTTGCACCCGCTTTTAAGTTTTGGCGGGGTAGCTCAGCTGGTTAGAGCGTCGGATTCATAATCCGGAGGTCGTGGGATCGTGACCCACCCCCGCTACATAGGAACCTATCACATCAAGTGGTAGGTTCTTATGGTTTAGAGGCATGAGAGGTCAGAGGAGAGAGGTGAGTGGTTTGG
>ODAI012817724.1_pt1 | contig 13462 bp, 11 predicted proteins | sample 1539321 | NCBI WGS metagenome assembly ODAI01 (sample SAMN02144231, study PRJEB22623) | gut metagenome | biome: sheep rumen | host: Ovis aries | place: New Zealand
TACCGACCAGGATATCGCCCGCGCGGACCTCCGCGCCGATGCGGATGATGCCGTGATCATCCAGATCCTTGAGGGCCTCGTCGCCGACGCCCGGAACATCTCTGGTGATCTCTTCCGGCCCGAGCTTGGTGTCTCTGGACTCCGCCTCGTACTCCTCGATATGCACGGAGGTGTACACGTCATCCATGACCAGGCGCTCGCTCAGCAGAACGGCATCCTCGTAGTTGTAGCCTTCCCAGGTCATGAAGCCGATCAGCGGGTTCTTGCCCAGCGCGATCTCACCGTTGGAGGTGGAAGCGCCGTCCGCGATCACGTCGCCGGCCTTGACCTCGTCGCCCTTGAAGACGATCGGCCTCTGGTTGTAGCAGTTGCTCTGGTTGCTTCGCACGAACTTGCGCAGACGGTAGACGTCGCGCTCACCCTCATTCGTGAGAATGACGATGCGGTTCGACTCGGAGCTTTCCACGATACCGTCTCGCTTGCAGATCACGCAGACGCCGGAGTCGACGGCTGCCTTGACCTCCATTCCGGTACCCACGACCGGGGCCTCGGTGGTCAGAAGCGGAACTGCCTGTCTCTGCATGTTGGAGCCCATCAGGGCGCGGTTCGCGTCATCGTTCTGCAGGAACGGGATGAGGGCCGTCGCAACGGAGAACACCATCTTCGGGGACACGTCCATGTACTCGAAGCGGGTACGCTCGTACTCCTGCGTCTCGTCGCGGTAGCGGCCGGAAACATTCTTATTAATAAAGTAACCATTTTCGTCGAGAGGCGTATTCGCCTGCGCGACATGGTAATTATCCTCTTCGTCGGCGGTCATGTAGACTACCTGGTCCGTGACCCTGGGGTTGGCCGGATCGGACTTGTCGATCACGCGGTAGGGCGCCTCCACGAAGCCGTACTCGTTGATTCTCGCGTAGCAGGCCAGGGAGTTGATCAGACCGATGTTGGGACCTTCAGGCGTCTCGATGGGGCACATTCTTCCGTAATGGGAATAATGTACGTCTCGGACCTCGAAACCGGCACGGTCTCTGCAAAGACCGCCCGGGCCCAGAGCGGACAGACGTCTCTTGTGCGTCAGCTCGCCCAGCGGGTTGTTCTGATCCATGAACTGGGACAGCTGGGAGGAACCGAAGAATTCCTTCACGGCTGCGGTCACGGGTTTGATGTTGATGAGGGACTGCGGGGTCACGCCGTCCGGCTCCTGCGTCGTCATGCGCTCGCGCACCACGCGCTCCAGGCGGGAAAGACCGATGCGGTACTGATTCTGCAGCAGTTCGCCCACCGCACGGATGCGGCGGTTGCCCAGATGATCGATATCATCCTTCGTGCCGATGCCGTACTCCAGATGGATGTTGTAGTTGATCGACGCGAGAATGTCTTCCCTCGTGATGTTCTTCGGAATCAGCTTATGCACGGAACGCCTGATGGCGTCGAAGAGCTCTTCCTTATCCGTGTACTGCTCCAGGAGCTTCTCCAGCTCGGGCCAGTAGACCAGCTCGGTGACGCCCAGCTCTTCCCTGGGATCCTCGACATCGACATACTGTTTGATGTCGACCATCATGCTGGAGAGGACCTTGACGGCGCGCTCCTCGGTCTGGATCATGACAAAGGGAACAGCGGCGTTCTGGATCTGGTCAGCCAGCTCCCGGGTGACCTTCGTTCCCGCCTCGGCGATGATCTCGCCGGTAGACGCGTCAACAACGGCCTCCGCCAGGATGTGACCGGTGATCCGGTTGCGCAGCAGAAGCTTCTTATTAAACTTATAGCGGCCCACCTTCGCCAGGTCATAGCGGCGCGCGTCAAAGAACATGCCCTTGATCAGGCTCTCCGCATTCTCCACCGAGGCAAGCTCGCCCGGACGGATCTTTCTGTAGAGCTCGATCAGGCCCATGCGATAGCCGAGCAGCGGATCATGACGATGCTCTTCATCGATGGTATCCTTTTCCAGCGTGGCCATGATCTTCGGCTCCTCGCCGAACAGGCCGATGATCTCCTCATCGGAACCGTAGCCCAGGGCACGCACCAGCACCGTTACCGGCAGCTTTCTCGTACGGTCGACACGGACGTAGAACACATCCGAGGAATCCGTCTCATATTCCAGCCAGGCACCGCGGTTCGGGATGACCGTGCAGGAATAGAGCTGCTTGCCCAGCTTGTCGTGGGCGATCCCGTAGTAGATGCCCGGGGAACGCACCAGCTGGCTGACGATAACACGCTCTGCGCCATTGATCACGAAGGTACCCGTCTCCGTCATCAGAGGCAGGTCGCCCATGAAGATCTCGTGCTCGGTGATCTCGTCCTTCGCAGTATTGATGAGGCGGACTTTAACTTTCAGAGGGGCGGAATAGGTCGCGTCCCTTTCCACACATTCTTCAATGGTATACTTTTTGTCATCTGTGCACAGCTGGAAATCCGCGAAAATAAGCTGCAGCTTCTCGCTGTGGTCCATGATCGGGGAGATATCGTCAAAAACCTCATGAAGCCCTTCATTCAGGAACCAGTTGTAGGAGTTCTTCTGCACCTCGATCAGGTTGGGCATTTCCAGAACTTCCTTCTGGCGTGAATAGCTCATGCGGAAACTTTTGCCGTTTGTAACGGGACGAATCCTGTTTTTCTCCATTGACGTTTCACCTCTGCTCTTTCTGCTGTCGATAGCCGATAACCGGCGTGAGGGCATACTTTACCCTCACACTCTCTGCACAAAAGTGCAATCTATAATTTAACACAGGGCTGAGCCAGTGTCAAGCGAAACTTTTTTCAATAGTAAAAGCCCGCAGCGCTTTCGCACTGCGGGCCATGCCGTTCATTTTTCCGTCAGCCGGATTATTTAAGGGTGACCTTCGCGCCCTCAGCCTCGAGCTTGGTCTTGAGCTCTTCAGCCTCAGCCTTGGAGACCTGCTCCTTAACGATCTTCGGCGCTTCGTCAACAACAGCCTTCGCCTCTTTCAGGCCCAGACCGGTCGCTTCACGGACAACCTTGATGACCTTAACCTTGTTCGGGCCAACATCAGTCAGCTCAACGTCGAACTCGGTCTTCTCTTCAACTTCCTCAGCCGGGCCGGCAGCCGCAACAACAACGCCGGCAGCGGCGGATACGCCGAACTCTTCCTCACAGGCCTTGACCAGATCGTTCAGTTCCATAACGGACAGTTCTTTGATAGCTTCGATAAATTCAGCGGTAGTAAGCTTTGCCATAGTATTTTCCTCCTGATGGTATAGTTTGGAATTCTTCCAGTAAAATCCTTTTTGGGATTATTCCGCGGACTTGCTTTCCGCGACCTGACTGAGCACGCGAGCCAGGTTTCCGATGGGCGATCTCATGCTGCCAAGCAGCTTGCCCAGAAGTTCTTCTCTGGACGGGATCGCAGCCAGCGCTACGCAGCCCTTCTCGTCGTAGTATTTGCCTTCTGCTACGGCGCCGACCATTTTCAGGGTCGGGGCTTTCTTGAGATACTTCGCAATGATTCTGGCGGGAGCCGTAGCGTCGTCCTTGGAGACGGCCAGCGCGTTCGGTCCTTCCAGATGCTCGCAGAGCGGCTCGAACTCAGTACCCTTGAACGCGAAACGCATCATCGTGTTCTTGCATACCTTGTAAGAAATGCCGGCCTCACGCAGCTCTTTGCGCAGCTCGGTGTCGGTCGCCACGTTGATACCGCTGTACTGTACGATAATAGCGCTCTGTGCGCCTTTGACCGTCTCGGCGATCTCGGCAACGATCGGCTGTTTCTGTTCCACTTTTGCCATGTTTGGTACACCTCCTTATAGATTTCATGTACCGCCGCAGGAAAAAAGGAAAGCCCCTCTGTCCGCAGACAGAGAGGCCCGAATATCTGATATCAGAATTCATACTCCTCGGCAGGCGGCAAGCCTTACGCCTTTCGGCACCTGCTGTCTTCGGCAGTCATCCTTGGTAAGATAACACAGCCGGAGAAAAAAGTCAACCAACGATTTTAACCTTACTGTAATTTCATGGGGTTGAGCTTGACGCCCGGGCCCATCGTGGAGGCGATGGTCACGCTGCGCAGGTACTGGCCCTTGAGTGCAGCGGGTCTTGCCTTTACGATGGCTTCCATCAGGGTGTTGAAGTTGTCCTTCAGCGCCTCTTCCGTGAAGGAAGCTTTGCCGATCGGCACATGCACGATGTTCGTCTTGTCCAGACGATACTCGATCTTACCGGCTTTGATATCCTGGATAGCCTTGGTGACATCCATGGTAACGGTACCGGCCTTCGGGTTCGGCATCAGGCCTTTCGGGCCAAGGATACGGCCCAGACGACCAACAACGCCCATCATGTCCGGCGTAGCCACGACTACATCAAAGTCGAGCCAGCCTTCCTTCTGGATCTTCGGGATGAGCTCCTCAGCACCGACATAGTCAGCACCGGCAGCCTGCGCTTCGTCAGCCTTCGCGTTCTTCGCGAAAACAAGGACGCGGACCGTCTTACCGGTTCCGTGCGGCAGAACAACGGCGCCGCGGATCTGCTGATCAGCGTGACGTCCGTCGCAGCCCGTGCGGATGTGGACTTCGATGGTCTCGTCGAACTTGGCGACAGCGGTCTTCTTTACAAGGCTGATCGCCTCTTCGGTATCATAGAGCGTAGCGCGGCTGATTGCCTTCGCGGCGTCCTGGTATTTCTTTCCTCTTTTCATGTTCTATAACCTCCTCGTGGTATTCGCGGGCTCAGTGCCCTTCCACAGTACTGTTTTTCTGTCTTCGTGCGGGTCAGTCCTCAACGGTGATGCCCATGCTTCTCGCGGTACCGGCGATCATACTCATAGCGGCTTCGATGCTGCCGGCATTCAGGTCGGGCATTTTGGTCTCTGCGATCTCACGGATCTTGTCTCTGGAGATCGAAGCAACCTTTACCTTGTTGGGCGTTCCGGACGCGGACTGCAGATTGCAGGCCTTCTTCAGAAGAACAGCCGCAGGCGGTGTCTTGGTGATGAAGCTGAAGCTTCTGTCTGCGTACACGGTAATGACGACCGGGATGATCAGATCACCCTTGTCAGCCGTCCTGGCGTTAAATTCCTTGGTGAACTGCACGATATTCACGCCGTGCTGGCCGAGAGCGGGGCCTACAGGCGGAGCCGGCGTAGCCTTGCCGGCCGGAATCTGCAGCTTGATGTATCCTGTAACTTTCTTTGCCATAACAATGACCTCCTATGTGGTAATGTCGGGGGTTTCCCTCCCACCTCGCGCGGACCTGCCGCGCTCTTAAGCTTCTCTCCCCTCCGGGAGAAGGTCCGTATCAGACTTTCCTGATATCGGAAAATTCCAGTTCGACCGGCGTATCGCGGTCGAACATGTTGACGATGACCGTCACCATGCGCTTCTTCGGGTTGATCTGGCGGATCACGCCCGGCCTGTCTTTGCAGACGCCGTTCACTACGATCACCGCATCGCCGACCTGGAAATCGGCCTGGATGTTATCGGACTGCGCGCTCAGGTTGGTGACTTCCGTCTCCGAGAGCGGCACCGGTTTGGATCCCGGACCGACAAAGCCCGTCACGCCGCGCGTGTTCCGGACGATGAACCAGGTATCCTCGTTCATGACCATGTGGATCAGGACATAACCGGGGAACATCTTCTTCTGGACCGTTCTGGCCGCTCCGTTCCGAAGCTCCGTCACATCCTGCAGCGGCACGCGGACTTCCAGGATCAGATCCCCGAGCTTCCTGTTCTCGATCGTCTTCTCAATGTTGGCTTTCACCTTGTTCTCGTAACCCGAGTAGGTGTGCACCACATACCAGCAAGCCTCTGCCATATTTTCACCCGCATCCTTCATTCATCAGAATTTGATGTTGACAAGAAAATCCACGCCGTGCTGAATAACAAAGTCCAGAAGCGCGATGACCACGCCGAGGATGACCGAGCAGACAAGAACAGCTCCGGTCTGCTTGACGATATCCTGTTTTGTCGGCCAGATGATCTTCCTGAATTCTGCCTTCAGCCCCTCAAACCATTTCTGGGCGGAGCCGTTGGCGCCATTGTCAGAATTCGCCATAACTCTTACTCCTTTACGGCAGTGCCTTACTTCGTTTCCTTATGCATCGTGTGTTTCTTGCAGAAACGGCAGTATTTCTTCGTTTCCATACGGTCCGGATGCGTCTTTTTATCCTTCGTCAGATCGTAATTACGCTGTTTGCATTCCGTACACGCCAGTGTGATTCTCGTACGCACAACTTCCACCTCGCTCTCATGATATGCTGTTTCGCCGTATTGCTCCGCGGCCCGCTATGCCGCGGCTTTTGGGTACAAAAAAAAAGCCCGTTTTCATACGCCAACCGAGTATAACACGGATGCCGTTGTCAAGTCAAGCCTTTCTCTCAAAGGCGCCGCCCCCGCTTTTACGCAGGGGCGGCGCCTGTATTATTACATTATTGATCAGAAGCCGAACCAGCCGCCGCCATTGCCGAAGAACTGGTCAAACCAGCCGGGGCCGTATCCGCCGTAGGGAGATCCTTCGTTGCCGTAGGGGGAGTCTTCTCCGCCTTCGTAGCCCTCGAAGCCGTCTCCTTCCGGGTAATCCTCGAAGTCGTTCTTGTTGTTGAACTCTTCGCCGTCCTCACCGGCTTCTCCGTCTTCGACCGCTTCGGTCTCTTCCTCGTCGCCGGTGCCTTCCTGCAGCGTTACCTCAACCTCGCGGCTGACGTACTCGCCGTTCTCCGCGGACATCACCTCGAGGGTGACCGTCTCGCCCGGCTCATAGAGGCCGACCGTGCTGACCAGCTTATCGGAGGAGTCGATCTTTCTGCCGTCGAAGGAGGTGATGATGTCGCCCTTCTTCAGGCCTGCCGCTTCCGCTGCGGAGCCTTCCGGCACTTCGTAGACGAAGGCGCCTGCCGGCATGTTGTACATTTCCTGTGCTTCATCGGAGATCGGGACGACCGTCACGCCGAGATAACCGTGCTTTTCGACTGCAGATCTGGTCTCCAGGTTGATCAGGTCCTCCAGGACCGGGATGGCCGTATCGATCGGGATGGCGTAGCCCATGCTCTCCGCATAGTCGCCGGTCGCCTTCGCGGAGGTGATGCCGATGACTTCGCCCCTGCGGTTGAGGACCGCGCCGCCGCTGCAGCCGAGGTTGACGGCCGCATCGGTCTGCAGCTCCGTGTAGGAACCATCCTTGGTGTCGACCTGGCGCTCAAGGGCGCTGATGATGCCGGAGGTGACCGTCTGGCCTACGCCGAGGGCGTTGCCGATGACCAGGGCCGGCTCGCCGACCTTCACCGTGCCGGAGCTGCCCAGGGTCGCGATGCGCAGCTGACTGTAGACATCCTTCGGGATATCGCTCTTCTTGACCGCGACGACAGCCAGGTCAAAGGTCTTGTCCGTGCCCTTGACGACAGCCGGCGCGACCAGCTCTTCCTCGTCCTCTGCCTCTACGGTAAAGCAGACCGTCAGGTCCTTGGTGTCCTCGACCACGTGGTTGTTCGTGGCGATCATCAGCTCGTCGGCGCTCTCCGCGATGATCACGCCGGAGCCGGAACCGACAGCTTCATATTCCTGGGTGTAGCCGTAAAAGAAATCCTGCACCTGCTCCACGGAGGTCGCCGTGATGGCGACGATGGAGGGCATGACCGCATCCACGATGCCGGAGACATCGACAGCCACGATCTGGCTTTCTCCGACGCCCGTGGTCTCAAGGGTCTCGTAGGAAGCCGGATCGGCTCCTTCTTCTTCGGCCACGTCTACCGTCTGCGTGTCATCCGCAGCTTCTTCGCTCTCCGGAGCCGCAGTCTCTTCTTCACTGCCGGCTACGGCAAGACCTACCTTTGCCTCCTCTTCCGCCGCCTGCGTCTCTTCCTCCTGCGCGCCGGCGATGGTCAGGCCTACTTTATTCTCCGCTTCCTGCCCGGCGAAAGACGCCTGCGCCAGGGCGGTCATGGCAAGGATCGCAGCCGCCGATGCGGCAGCCAACATTTTTCTCCTGTTTTTTCTCATCGTACATTGCTCCTTTCCGACAGGTCATTTCCTGCTGCAAGAACAATATACCGTTCTTTTGTGATCACTTTGTGTCCAAATTGCGAACACTTTATGAACCTGTCCCCGTCAGCTCCCGCGGTTCTGCTGCCGGTACTTCATCGGCGACAGGCCGTACATCTTCTTGAACGCCTTGGAAAAGACCACGGGATCCTGGTAGCCGCAGGACGCTGCAATCGTCTCGACGGGATGGGTGGTGCCGGTCAGCATTCCGGCCGCCCGCGACAGGCGGAAGCTCGTCAGGTAACCCTGGGGAGAAACGCCGAGATGCTCCATGAACAGCGCGTAGAGATAGCCGCGGCTGATGTTCACATAGGAAGCCAGTTCTGCGATCCGCAGCGGCTCCGCATAATGCGTGCGGATGCGCTCGGCCGCCTTGCGCACATAATAATTTCCGTCATCCCCGGAAGCAGAGAGGGGTTCCGTTTCGCCGGCAAGGGTGGCCAGAAAAGCATACAGACAGCTGAGCAGACTCAGTTCATCCGCTACGGAGGTGAAATCGCGGTCCTTCATCGTGCGCACGGTCTGCTCCAGTTTCTTTCCGCTCCCGCTCCTGAATGTCGGTTGGTCCCCCAGAAGGCCGAGATCCCTCAGCAGGCTCTCTGCCTGTGTTCCGGAAAACCCTGCCCAGAGGCACGTCCAGGGCGCATCCTCCGAAGCCCTGCAGGAGATACGCACATCCGGCAGGACCACCATGCCTTCGCCTTCACCCAGCTGCACCGTCCTGTCCCCGACCGTAAAGGTGCCGCTGCCTTCCTTCACGAAGAAGATCAGCCAGCAGGGCCTTACGACCGGTCCGAAGACCTTTTGCGGATCCCAGACCTCGCAGCCGCATGTCACCAGGCGAAGATCGAGGCCGGATTCTTCCGGGATCCGGACAGGTATGCGCTTTTTCATCCCGTTAATTCCCTTCTATTAAATAAAGAACCATCTCGAAAATGCGATACCCTGATGTCAGCACTACGTGTTAGTACTATGACATCATATCACACTTTTTCCGAAATGGCTCTTTTTTTTAATAGAAATTCTCGATTTCCGTATATTTATTCTTTTCCGGTTTACTTATCGAACAGAATCCGCACACAGGGCGCTCCCGTGAGGGCAAGGCTCCTCTCGTCAGGCTGGGAAAAACCTGCATAGATGGCGTACCGGCCGCTGCCGTCCACACGCTTTCCGCTCTCTTCCACGCTGGTAAAGGCGCGGGGCGCGAGGCAGGCTTCAATGGTCTTCTTCTCTCCCGGGGCAAGCGCAATGCGCCCGAACCAGGCAAGGGCCGGGAAGGGCACCGCGAAGGGGCACTCCAGATCTTTCACGTAGATCTGCAGAACTTCACCGACCGGAATGTCTCCCGTGTTTTCCACGGTCACGCGCACCAGGGCGCCGTCCCCCTCTTCCCTGCCGAAGTCCAGGGTCCTGGCCGGCGAGACCTCCGCCCCCGTGACTGCGGCTTTGCCGTAGGTCAGCCCGTATCCGAAGGGATAGAGCGGGGTCCCGGTAAAGTAGCGGTAGGTGCGGTTCGTCATCGCGTAATCCTCAAAGGCGGGCAGGTCGTCCGTGGTGCGGTAGAAGGTCACCGGCAGCTTGCCGCCCGGGGCTTTCTGCCCGAAGAGGATCTGCGCCGTGTCAAGGCCGCCGCGGGCGCCGGGATACCAGGCCTGAAGAATGGCGTCCGCCTTCTCATCGGCTTCCCGCAGGTCCATGGCACTGCCCGTCATGCTGATCACGATGACCGGCTTCCCGCAGGAGAGCACCTGGGTCATCAGGCGTCTCTGGGGCGCCGGATACAGAAGGCTGAGCTTGTCGCCGGAAGCATCCGCATTGCCGGTGTCGCCCTCTTCTCCCTCAAGGGTCTCGTCGAGGCCGATCACCAGGATGACGACATCCGCGTTGTCGCAGACCGCCTGCGCCTCCGCAAGCCTGTCGCCGCCGGCCGGGTCGGCCAGGGCCTCATCGTTGTCCTTCCACAGGTGGCAGCCCTGGGAGTAGAGGATGCGCGTCCCCTCGCCCGCCACCCGGCGGATTCCCTCCAGGACGGTGATGTATTCCGAGCTCGTCCCGTGGTAGTTGCCCACCAGGGCCGCGCGGCTGTCCGCGTTGGGACCGATCACGCCGATCGTTCTGCAGGCGCCGGCCTTCAGCGGCAGAATGCCGTTGTTTTTCAGCAGGACCATGCCCTCCGACGCGGCGCGGTGCGAAAGGGCGATGTGCCCGGGCGCCTCCACCTCGGTGTAGGGGATGGCGTCATATTCCGTCTCGTCAAACATGCCGAGGAGGAACCGGGTGGTGAAAAGCCGCACACAGCTCTCCGTGATGTACTTCTCATCCAGCAGACCTTCCTCGACCGCGTTCAGGATTCTTTCGTAGGTGCAGCCGCAGTTCAGGTCGCAGCCGGCCTCCAGGGCAAGCTTTACCGATTCCTCGGGCCGGGAAGTCACCTTGTGCTCCTCATGGAAATCGCGGACCGCCCAGCAGTCGGAGACGAAGTGGCCCTCAAAGCCCCACTCTCCCCGCAGATAATGGCCGATCAGGTCGCTGCTTGCGCAGCAGGGTTCCCCGTTCGTCCGGTTGTAGGCGCCCATGACGGCCTCCACGCCGGCCTCCTTCACGCAGGCTTCGAAAGCCGGCAGATAGGTCTCCTCCATATCCTTGCGGGAGGCGATGGCATTAAAGTGATGCCGCTCGGCCTCCGGGCCGGAATGCACGGCGAAGTGCTTGGCGCAGGCCGCCGCCTTCATGTACTCCCCGTCGCCCTGCAGGCCTTCGATAAACCGGACGCCCAGGCGGGAGGTCAGATACGGATCCTCGCCGTAGGTCTCATGTCCCCTGCCCCAGCGGGGATCCCGGAAAATATTCACATTCGGCGACCAGAAGGTGATGCCCTTGTAGATATCCCTGTCGCCGTATGCGGACTGGACATTGTACTTTGCCCTTCCCTCCGTGGCGATGCAGTCGCCGATCTCTTCCATCATCTCCTCGTCGAAGGCCGCAGCCAGTGCGATCGCCTGCGGGAAGACCGTAGCCGTGCCCGCCCTCGCGACGCCGTGAAGGGCTTCGTTCCACCAGTTGTAAGCCGGAACGCCCAGACGCTCGATCGCGTCAGCGCCGAAACGCAGCTGGGAAGCCTTCTCCTCCAGGGTCATCCGGTCAACCAGCTTTATGGCTCTCTCCCTTGCTTCTTTCCTGTTCATGCTCTTCTCCGTTCTGTTCTTTTATGCTATAATAAAGGCGGTAATTTCAATTTCCAAAAAGTGAGTGACAGGTATGAAAAATCAGACTGATCCCACACCGGCCGGCTACCGGCAGCCTATCCGCGAATATATCGGCCGGACCCTCGAGGGAACGCTGGAAAAGGTGGACTATGTCCCCCACACGCATCTGCGCATCTGGTACAATGTCCAGCCCGAAGGCTACGCGGAGCACCATCACGACGCGATGGAATTCATTGTGGTCAGGGAAAATCCCTACCCGGTGAGCGTCGGAGAGACGCAGACCGTATTGAACCCGGGGGACATTTTCTATATTCCCCCGAAAATGCCGCATCATCTTTCCGGCGGCAGCGGCAGCCGCTTTATTATGCTGATCGATCCCGCCCCGCTCTCCTGTTTTACGGATTACAAGGCGCTCGATCCTTTCCTGATGCGTCCGCAGCTGGTGAACGCGCGCACCCAGCCCGAGCTTTACGCGCCGGTGCGGGATCTCCTCGACGAGATTGTCTCCATCTATTTTGCCGCGAACGATATGTGGGAGCTCTCGATCTACTCGCGCATGCTCAAGATCCTTGCGCTGTGCGGAAAAGCCTATTTTGCCGCGCGCCGCACCTTCTATCCGGAGCAGGGCGAGCGCTCGCAGGTCAACTACGAAAAGTTCGCCAACCTGATGGAGTACATCGACCAGCACTACGCCGAGCCCCTCACGCTGGAGTGGGCGGCCGACTATGTGGGCTTTTCCAAGTACCACTTCCACCGGCTCTTTAAGGAGTACACCGGGACCACCTTCCACGATCACCTGCTGCGCAAGCGCGTGCAGGTGGCGCAGTCCCTCCTCCTGGGTCCGGGCACCATCACCGAGATTGCCTTCCAGACCGGCTTTTCCGGGAGCACAGCCTTCGGCAGGGTCTTCCGGCAGATCACCGGACTTACCCCCTCGGAATACCGGCACAAACGCGAGACCTACGATACATACGGCATGAGCACATATATTTATCCTTCTGAAAACGCCACGGGAGATTAAACCTCCCGCGGCGTTTCTGCGTGATAAGGCCGGAGGATATCAGCCCTTGACGCTTCCCAGTGCAACGCCCGCAATGATATAGCGGGACAGCAGCAGATAGACCACGATCAGCGGCAGCGCCGTCAGCGTAAGGCCCATATATACGGCACCGTATTCGGTTTTGTAGATATCACCGCGCAGCAGCGAGATCATGATCGGCAGGGTGTACTTTTTCTGGTTCGTCAGCAGGACCAGCGGTCTGAACAGATCGTTCCAGCTGCTCACGAAGGTGAAGATCGCCTGCGTCGCGATAGCGGGCACCATGATCGGCAGCACGATGCGGTTGAAGATAAAGAATTCCTTCGCGCCGTCAATTCTGGCAGCCTGCACGATCTCCGGCGAGAGCGCCGGCTGCAGGTACTGTCTCATGAAGAATACCATGGAGGGCGAGGCGATCGCCGGCAGGATAAGCACCAGCAGGTGATTCGTCATGTGCACCTTGTAGATCATCTGGAAGAAACCGATCAGGGTGATCTGCGCCGGGATCATCATGACTGCCATGATGAAGCTGAAGAACGCGTTGCGCAGCTTCCAATCGTAGATGACCAGCGCATAGGCGGTCAGCGAGGAGAAGTAGGTGGCCAGTGCGGTCACGCCCACGGAAACGATCAGCGAATTCAGGAAGCCGACCGCCGGCTTGAAGCTCTTGCCCGTCAGGATGGCGAAGTTCTTCGCGGCGTAGCCCGACGGAATGAGAGAGACTGCGTGGGCCTGGATCTGCGTCGTGGAACGCGTCGCGTTCACCATCATGATGACAAACGGCATGATCGACAGGATGGCCAGGAAGATGCAGATGATAAAAATAATGACTTTTTTGGTAAGATGAGACTTCGTCATTTCGCCATCGCCTCCTTTGCCGCCCTCTTCTGCTCTTTGCGCACCTGTTTCTGCATTTTCTTCAGTTTCTGCTCGTCCCTGTCACGGAAGAACCAGAACATGATCATCGAAACGATCACGATGATGATGAACATGATCATACTCGCGGCAGCCGCCCGGTTGTACATGTAACCGCCGGAGAACGCCTGCTTGTAAATGAAGACGCTCGTCGTCATGGTCGCGTTGTCGGGGCCGCCCATCAGGAACATCTGCGGGATATCGAACATGTTCAGGCCGCCGATGAGGGAGGTCACCAGGGTGAACAGCAGGATGGTCCGGATATTGGGAATGGTGATCTGCCAGAAGGTCTGCCAGCCGTTCGCGCCGTCGA
>ODAI013866911.1_pt1 | contig 13462 bp, 14 predicted proteins | sample 1539321 | NCBI WGS metagenome assembly ODAI01 (sample SAMN02144231, study PRJEB22623) | gut metagenome | biome: sheep rumen | host: Ovis aries | place: New Zealand
AATTAGTTGATCCTCTATTCCAGCAGGCCAACTTCGATAAACAGGCTGAAGCTGCTGCAAAATGAGACGATGAAGCTACAAGCGGAGATGATGCATTTGTAGAAGCTATGGAATATTGAATGCCTCCACAGTCAGGATTTGGAATGTGAATTGAAAGAATTTTGGCAATTCTTACTCAGCAGGAAAATATTCGTGATGTAGTGATGTTCCCATTGATGAAGCCTAGAAATGGAAGTGAAGAATAATTTTATAAATAAAGACTTTCATTATGAAACTATTGTGAAGTAAAACTTTGGAAACTGAAAGATTATTATTACATAAAACTGAAGAAAAAGATTTGAAAAAGATTTGGGAAATATTATGTATCGAAGATGTAAGTAAATATTATTTAACTACGAAAATAAATTATAATCGGGAAGATGAAAAAAAATGGCAGTACAAGAAATTAGAAGAAGTAGCAAATCCCGATATATTTAGATGGACTATTGAGCTAAAAGATTCAAATAAGGTAATATGACAGATTGACATAACTGAAAATTCAGATTTCAATGATATTGAAATAAGAGACATAGGACGGTTTATTGATCCTAATTATCAGGGGAAATGATGTGCATATGAAGCTGCATATGAGATATTAAAATATATGTTTTTGGAAGTAGGTATAAAATCAATAAAAACTTCAGCAGCAATAGACAATCCTAGTAGTCGAAAATTGATGGAAAAGTTATGATTCAAAAGATTAGATGGGACAAAATTTACGAAGTATACATTGTTAGATAATGAAATTGAAGCGTATAAACATGAATTAACTAAAAAAGACTTTATGTGAGCTATTAATGGAAGTGAAGAATAATTTTAGCTGTATTATTTTAAGGAATAAAATGGAAGCTTCTACTAAATTAGATCAAACTGATAAAATCTTACCTGGTTTTGAATCGGGAAAAATTAGAGATGAAACTTGAAGTTACATTTTTGAAAACTTGGTGAATGAGCAAGATAAATTAAAGGAATTTACTGATAAATTTGATAGTATCTATTATTTATCAGTGCATCCACAAGAAATAGAAAGATATAAGGATAATCCTGCTATTTATGGAATTCTAAAGCGTTATGAACATACTGCAGAATTTCGCAAGTTGGAACTTATGATATTCAAAATGAAGGAAGCTTCTGAGAAACAAAAACAAGAAGCTCTTGAAAGACTGAGGAAAATGTATCCTTGAATGGATATAAAATTAGATGATACAAGGTATCAATATGTTGTAGGTTACTATTGATGAACGGCTTGAAGATCAAATTCTTATTATATGGATGAGATTAAAAAAATTTATCCTGTAAAAACAATAAACTAATTAGGATATCTTCAAGATTTTTTCTAATCACATATTTAGTCAATGTGGCTTAGCAATTGATAATTGGTTTTTTTATTATGTAAATGTAAAGTTATTCATATTTTTACTTTTTTGTCACAAAATTAAATTTTATTCGTTAAGTATAATAGAGGTATATTTAGTTTTATAAATCCTTTGTTGCATGTTGTTCGTAAATTGCTATACAAAATCTGGCTTCAATTACAATCCATCTTGGATTAAGATTTTCTGTAGCAAGTATATTTGTAAACATGTATAAAAGATAAAAATAGGACTATAAATATATGAGCTACGGGAACACATCAGAACTTCCGTAGCTTTTTCTCGGTTTTACGTTGTAACACATAACAAAAATGGCGTTAGCAGAGCATCCTATGTTGGAAGTTAAAAATGTAAAAAAGGATTTTAGAAGAAGGATTAAAACCTGAAAGTGGATGAAAGATCTTTTTGCCCCAAAGCATGAAAAGTTTCACGCATTGAAAGGCATATCTTTTAATATCCAGCAATGAGAAAAGGTAGCTTTTATCTGACCTAATGGAGCAGGTAAATCTACAACAATTAAGGCAATTCTCTGAATTTTACATTATGATAGCTGAAGAATCAGAATTTTTGATAAAGATCCAATGGTTGAAAGAGAAGAAATTGCTAAACAAACTGCATCTGTCTTTGGTCAAAGAAGCCAACTACTTTACCATTTGCCTTTGATTGATAGTTTCAACTTTTTCAAGATTATGTACGACATTCCACAGGAAAAGTTTAATGAAAGATTGAATAAATTTTCTGAAAAATTCTGACTGAAAGAATTTTTGGATCAGCCTGTTAGGAAACTAAGTTTAGGTCAAAGAATGAAATGAGAAATCGTTGCCTCATTACTTCACGAACCAAAAGCTATATTCTTGGATGAGCCAACAGTTTGACTAGATATCATTGCAAAGAAAGTTTTGTATGAAATACTCAACGAGATCAACAAAAAAGAAAACGTGACAATTTTTCTGACTTCTCATGATTTGAATGATATAGAAAATTTATGTGATAGAGCGATTATAATCAATAAATGAGAAATACTCTATGACTGACAATTGGATGATTTGATGGCGACTAAGGCAAACAAAAAATTCATTAGATATAAATCAAAAGATACTTTACAGCGAGAGGAAATTGTAATAGAAAACGACCCTCAGGTAGTACAAAAAACTTTAAAATTCTTGTTTGAAAATAAGGAAGTAGAAGATGTGAAAGTAGAAAACGTTCCACTGGAAGATGTAATTGAAGAATTTTATCGTTAATAAGATGTCATTTCGAACAAGGTGAGAAATCCAATTAAGAAAAAATAGATTTCTCAATCGCTTCGCTCATTTCGAAATGACACAATAATGTGAATATAATGTTATTTATAATATAATACAGAATTGAAATGAAAAAATACTTACAATTCATGAGATTTGCCATGAAAGAACAACGAGAATATAGAACTAACTTTTTCGCAAGTATTGCTACAATGCTTTTCAATGATGCATGTTTTATGATAATATTCATAATATTCCTATGATATTTCACAAATACGTGATTAACATTTGGAAATTTCTTGGTTCTGTGCTCTATGTCCTGTATGTGATATGGAGTAGTTCACTGACTATTCTATAATATATGAAATTTACCTGACATTATTGAACAATGAAAACTTGATTACCATCTAAGTTTCCCTGTGAATCCATTATATTTCTTAATCACTAAAAAAGTCTGAATAGCAGATTTGTGAGATATAATATTCGGATTTACTTGTATCACGATTTATGCATTTGCATATGCCAATGAACCTGCTTTACTCGTATTATTAAAATGACTTTTAATTGTGATTTTGTCTGCATTAATCGTGATATGAATATATATCATTGTGTGAAGTGTATCATTCTGGATGCAAAAATGATCAAGTGTTGTAGAACTTTTTAATAGTATGTTTGTATCATTTTCGCAGTATCCACCTGACATTTATGAGAATAAGAAAATAGTTTATATCTTAATGTGCGCTCTGCTTTTTCCTTCTTTGATTTTACCATATAGAATGATTATCTGAGCTACAACTTTACGACAATGGTTATTGTTAATATGATTTTGTGTATTAAGTTTAATTCTGTGAATATTAATTTTCAAAAGATGATTAAAGAGATATTCAAGCTGAAACTTAGTTCATCAGATGTAGTCTAGTCATTTCGAACAAATGTGAGAAATCCAGATTCATAAAGTAGATTTCTCAATCGCTTTGCTCATTTCGAAATGACATATAAAAAAATTTATCACTTAACAGCAATCACAATGCTAAAATATATAAAAATCTGATTTTACTTTCTGAAAGAGATATTCTTCTACATTTACATAATATTTTTGGAGAATATCCACTTATTGATGTTTGTTTTCATTATTCCGTTGCTGGTTACATTCGGAGCAAATGCAAAATGAATAGATAATATCTCATGAATTCAAATATGAATGTATGCTTGGTATATTTTCATAGCTGAATTGATTATGATTAACCGGAGAGATAGAAATATGATAGAGGAAATTAAATGATGATCTATAGTTACATATCTGAATAAGCCTATTTCATTCATTTGATATTATTTCTCTCAGTGATTTTTCAAGAATTTGCTGAATATTGTGGTAATATGAATCATGTCTGGGATTGTGACATTTATATTCTTATGAAATTTTCCGCGATTCTGACTATGAAAAATGATGCTATTCTTGATAAGCATGATTATCTGAATTTGTATGCTATCACTAGTTTCACTGATAATCGCTTTGTTTGCATTCATACTCGAAGATAGCTCATTCATCAGATTAACTATTAATAAATTATATTTCATATTTGGTTGAGTATTCTTTCCTATAAGCATCTACCCTATCCGAATGCAAGAAGTTTCAAAATTTTTGCCTTTTCAATATTATATATACTGACCTGCAAAATTTTTCACTACATGAGATTTGGACTTCTTCTTCTCTTATTTACCATATCAAGTTTTACGATTAGTTCTGCTAATATTCATAGTGAAATTAATATATAGAAAAATGCTAAGAAACGTAGAAATTAATGGATGATAAACTAAAAAAGCTGACTCAATATCGAATCAGCTTTTTATTTAGGTCTTTATTTTTTAATATCTCTCAATAATTCATTCAATAATTTTGTTATTCCATCTAGCTTTTCTTCATCACTCGTAAGATATCAGAATAATTTATCATATAGCAATCTTAATTTTCGCTCATAAATATATGCCCCTTTCGCTACACCGGATGAGAAATCTGGTTCATTTACTGTGTTATTACTTAAATCTTTATTTGACATACCTCTAACGATGTCTCTAAAACCTTCATAACTCATATATTCTTTATTCATTATGCGCAAAAGCTCGTCATTATATTGTACTAGAACTGACTTAACCTTTGAATCTTCAATCAAGTCTGGCTTAATGTATTCTTTAAGCATTTTATAAATGTGCTAAATAAAAAATTAACTATATTAATTATAACGTTTTATCTTCAAAAGTCAATATTTTCAATTATATAAAAAAGCCGACTCAAATCAATGAATCAGCCTTTTCTTTATATATGAATTACTATTCAGGTTTCTTATTTTTGTCTGCATAAGCTTGAGAAGCTGCACCAAATCCCTTAACAGCATCTAATAACTCCATAGGAATCATCCAAACTGTTGTATTAGATTGATCACTTGAAAGATCATTAATTGATTGTAATGTCCTCAAGTGTAAAGCTCCAGGAGCAGTTCAAAGCATAGTAGCAGCCTTAACTAAATTTTCTGCAGATGCTAATTCTCACTCTGAAGTAATAATCTTTGCTCTTTTCTCTCTTTCTGCTTCAGCTTGTTTTCCGATAGTTCTCTGAAGATCAGCAGGAATAATAATATCTTTCAATTCTACTGAAAGCACATCTACTCCCCAACTGTCAGATTTTTCATCAACGATTGCTTTAATCTTTTGACTAGCCTCTTCTCTCTTTGCAAGTAATTCATCAAGTTCGAACTGTCCAACGATATTTCTCATTGTAGTTTGAGCGAACTGAGTCATTGCATAATCAAGATATTTAACGTTGATTACAGCTTTATTTACTTCAGCTTCTTTAACTTTGTAATAAAGTACAGCATTAATTGAACAAGAGATATTATCCTTTGTCATAGCTTCCTGACTAGGCACATCTACAGCTTTTTCTCTGATATCCACTGTTTGTGTAGTTTGGATAAAAGGAATAATAACTCTGAGACCAGGATTCAAGATTCCTGAATACCTTCAAAGCGTAAATAAAACCTTTCTTTCGTACTGGTTTACTACTCTAAGTCATGCTGCTACAACTACGAGACCGACAACCACTAAAAATCCAATTGCTCACATGCGTATATTTGGTAATAAAATAAAAGGGGCTTCTTCAACTAATTATATAAATATAATTTCATATTTTGCAAGGGAATCGAACAAAAATTTATGATATTATACAAATAAATTATTTGGTCTTACTGTGGACCTTTTGGGCTTTTCATATGCACTGGAAAATGTTTTAGAAAATAGTCCATCTGTATCAGCAAATTTCAGCATTTCTTCTACCTCTTCTGGTTTTCTTGGAGTTTCTTTAATCTTGGTCTTTTTATTCAACTGAGAAAATAAAGATGGATTATAGGCTGAAGTGTATGCTTTATGGAAATCTTTAAAATTGACAAGTAGTCACTTCTTACCTTTGAAAGTATCGATTTTATATTTCTTCAAAATCGCATTCACGATATTTTGTGAAATTTTGTAAATTTCTATAATTTCTGGTACTGTAATGTAGTTTTTCATCATTACATATTATCTAAAATTTCTTCGGCCTCATCTTCATCTACTCCATATTTAGACATGATATCCTCTATTTCTTCCTGTCTTTCATCATATTCTTCATTATCGTGATTATAATCAGAATCATCTTCTTTTTCTTCCAAAACATTTTTATATACCCAGTATCACATTAGAATATCTCATGTATCAACCATAGTTTTATGAATAGGAATAAATTACCTTTGTAGTATAAAGATTTTCGGAAATTTTCAATAGATTATATCAAAATTCTGATATCTTTTTGTTATCGTATTTTTCATTTTTCTTATTGTAAAATTTACATTCCTGATTATTCTGTAATATAGTTATTTAATTGAATATATAAACCATGGAACCAGAAAAATTACATTTTGAATTACCGACTGATAAATGAGATATAAAACTTCCAAAAAATTCACCACAAAACTACGAAGTAGAAGCAGATTTTTATAAATGAACTAAAAGACTTGTAGTCGTAATTATCGTATGAAAGTGATGAACTACTCAATGATATCAGAATAAGTATGAAACCATTGCAAAAAATCTGGTAAAAAATCATTGAGCAAATGTTTTTGTAATAGAAAATCCATGAATATCATGGGATAATCCAGAATTATTTTTTGACTGTACTATGAAGTTTGTCAAAAAGAAAGTGAAAGATTATCGATTTAGAAAGCATACAATATATGCTGTGTGATTTTCTGCATGATGACATTTCGTGTGAAGATTTGCCTATAAATATCCGGAAATAGAGAAAATCTTGCTTATAAATCCTGTTCTTAGAGTAGATTTTGGAAAACTAAAAAAAAGTCTGAATATGTTTAAATGAAAAACAACTATAATTCAATGAGATAAAGATACAGATTATCCATTCAATCCTCTATTAGTTCAAATCAGAAGAGCTCATGTAAAACTGCTAGAATGAGTAAATCACCAATTTTCGAATGAAGGATGACTGGAAACATTTATAGAATTACCTGAGAAATACTTGTTTGGAAAGGTATTAATGAAATGCCGTTTTTGTGGTAGTGAATGTGATTGGAATGAAGATGTATGTAGCTGCTGTTTTTCTAGCATACACGAAAATTTTATACCAAATGAGGCAAGGTTTCCACGAGAAGATATAGAAAAGTGTATTAACAAAGACAACTTATGGGAAATTGATAAAAAATGCCCAATATGCGGAAAAAATATGATTCATATTTATTTCAAATCCCCTAAAGAGACTCGGAAACTTATGTGCGGAAGAGCTGGAGATTTGGATGTTTGTACTGAATGCCAAAGGGGATTTAATTTTCGCTGTCACATTATGAATTAATTTATATCATATAATTTATCAAAAAATGGAAAATATTAATCAAATTATTTGAGAAATGAAAAAAGAAAACAAAAAATCTGATCCAAAATTATTGAATAAATTTTTATGAGTTATGGTTGGTTGAGCTGTGTGAGATGCACTTTGAGCTCCTTTTGAATTTTTAAGAATGGGTGAATTTGAGCGAGAAGATGGAGAATATCATGATGATGGAAGATTTCAAGAATGAGAACGAACTGACGATACTGCAATGGCATTACTTTTAGCCGATTCTTTGATTAGATGCAAATGATTTGATATAGAAGATCAGTTAAAGAATTACTATAAATGGCACAAAACATGATATATGTGATTGAGACCATATCCTGAATGAGAGTGAATGCAAGTTTCCAAAATGATGTATTTCTATGAAATGTATCTAAATGGTAAATTTAGGGATAAACCGTGGGAAACCGATTTATCGTGAGAATATATGGACTGAAATTGAAGTTTAATGAGAATCTGACCAGTCCCATTATTTTATTTTAATGAACCGGAAAAAGCGTTATTCTATGCATGAGAAAGTAGCAAATCTACTCACCATACAGATTTGTGTATTAATTCTTGTATTTATTATACATGATTGATACTCTGAGCGATGAATTGAGCTTCCAAGGATAAATTACTTACTCCATATTACTCCCCTATTAAGGATTACTGGGGAAATCATAAAATTGCTGACATATTAAAACCGATAATTGAATGAAGTTATAAAGAGAAAGATAGATATGAAATTAAACCAAATGGATATGTAGTTGAGACACTAGAAACTGCCTTGTGGTGATTTTATAAAGCAGAAAATTTTAAAGATTGAATGGATTTGATTATAAATCTTTGATGAGATGCTGATACTACTGCTTGTATTTACTGATATCTCGCATGAGCATATTATTGATACGATAAAATTCCACAGTCACGAAGGGATTGATTAGTTCAATGAGATAGAATTGAAAGAATTGCTAAAAAACTGTATGACAATAATTTTAGTAAATAAATATTGAATAATTTAGAATCAATCGAGAACGAGAAAAATCTGATTTTTATTCAGATTTTTATTATTTTCTTTATTTTTTATATTGTCAAATTTTTTAGTTAGAATCTCTTGATTTTTAAAATAAAAGTCTTAATTTAGAGCCATATAAAAATCTTAATTTAGTACCTTATTAGATACCGAATGCTTACGGATCAGTGTGTTTCAGTGACAGATTTGAAGAAGAACATGAATGCTTATGTCAAAGATCTCAGAAAAGACAAAATAATCTTTGTAAACAATGCTCCTGTGGCAGTTTTGATGGATGTGAAAAAATACGAAAAAATGATGAGAGAAAATAATTATTTGAACATTTGAAGTGAAGCTCCTACTCCGTTTAGGAAACCTATCAAAAAGCACAGAGGTATTTGTTAATTCTTTTATATCTTATATGTAATAAATCATGGAAAAATTCGCATCATTACAAGAAATCCTGGATATGTATTGTATCTCATGGAAATTGGTGAGAAATATTCTAAGGCACCACAAAATTGATTTTTACAAGCAAGAAGATGTAATATATATCAACCTCAAAGAATTTTACCAGATTTATACTGCGAATTACAATCCTGCCCTATTCACTATAGAAGAAAAAGTAGAAGAAAACTGAAAATCTATCTTTGAAAGCAAACTTAATAGAACATTCTTTAGCATTTTCTCTGAACCTGTAAACTGTAAGCAGAATTTGAGAAATTTAGTAATGGCTTATGCTGAATAAGTAACTTCGTATACAAAAAGGAAACGTCAAATGTCGTTTCTTTTTGGTTTATTTTATTTTTTAAGAATTCTGGAAGTTTCATATAAAACTTGAAAAATAGTCAATTAATAATATAAGGATGTTATATTTATTTTATTTCATATAATCTCATGACTGAAATCAGAGTAGAACCTAGATTATGAATAAATTCGTATTGAATTTACGATACAGAAACTAAAAAATTTACTGTCAAAAAAGGAAGTGAAATAGTTGTAAACATAGATGAAAACAAATTAAACTCAAAGCAAAAAAACTTCCGTAGAGAATTATTCAACAACTGAACAATCAAGGATGGAAAATTAACTGAAGATCTTGTAGTACCTAGTCCTTCATATGCAGCGAATGTCTTATACTGAATAGTTGGGTTTTCACTATTTCATATGAGAATTGAAGATTGAAAATATCCATTTTCAAGAATAAGAGTTTTAGAATTTATTGATAACAATATAGATAAATACAAAAAACTGAATGGCTCAAAGGTAATTAGCAAATCAACTACCAGAGCAATTTCTTGATCTTTTTTATGAACTCCCTACAACGAGCCTGTTGAATACAATATTCTTAAAGAAGAATTATTTAAAGTCAGGCCCAAATTAAAGGATCTCTCAGAAGCATGATTAGTCCAATGTTTGACTGATTATTTATGATGAGATGAATACCGAGCCGTTTGAGCTGTTATTGATTGAATTGATAGAATGCAAGAATTTCTCGACAAAGGAGTTTTTATAATTTGATGGAGTAAAATTTGAGATATTGCTTCTGTAGACGAAAAAAAAGTTATGAATTTACTAAAAAAGTATTATCCAGCTGAAGATTGAGCAAAAGAAGCATTTAAAATCCTTATGTGAGCTATAGAATGAGAAAAAATATGCATCAAAAAAATGGATATCAGCAATTCAAAAACTACAGTTTATGCTGTATGAACAATAAAATGAAGTTTCGACAATAGCTACGAATATATTCCATGAGTATGACACAGTCTACCAGTTGAATGGAATGCATTAAAAGAACCTATTGAACTACAATGAACAATCTATGGTAGGACACTGCAAGCAGTTAAAAAAGATAATTTAAGGGAACTGATGGATAAAGTATTGGATTGAGAAGAAATAGAATGAACGACTATAAATCAACAACCACTACTGTATAGAAAAGATTTTAATGGCTCTAATATTCTTTATTATTGAGTTCCTGGTTGTTGAAAAAGTTATCTTGCCAATAAAGTTAAAGAAAAGTTTGATGATTTTGATAGAATCTTGTTTCACCCTGAATATTCATATTCAGATTTTATATGACAAATTCTACCAATTAAAAAATGAGATACCATTATTTATGATTTTATGCCAGGGCCATTCACAAAGATACTAGAAAAAGCCTATAAAAATCCAGATAAGAATTATTGTCTTATTATAGAAGAATTAAATAGATGAAATGCATCGTGAATCTTCTGAGATATTTTTCAATTATTAGACAGAGTTAAAGAATGATATAATAAATGAGATAGCGAATACCCAATAAAAAACGACTCAATAACAGATTATCTAAAAAAGAAAGGAATTGTCAGAGAAAAAATAATTATTCCGAGCAATCTTTCCATATTAGCAACTATGAATTCTTCTGATCAAAATGTGTTTGTTCTAGATACTGCATTTAAGAGAAGATGGACTTTTAAAAGAGTTCCAAATACTTTCGATGATTCTCATCCATTTAAAAATGAATTAATATTTTGAACAAATATAACATGGCAAAATTTTGTTGAAATAATCAATTGAGAAATTTCAAAATTATCTGCATATTGAATTAATTGAGATGATAAACAGATTTGAAAATTTTTTGTATCATTTGATGACATTAAAGATAAAGAAAAGTTCGCTGAAAAAGTATTATTATATTTGTGGGAAGATGTTGTTAAATTTAACAAAACACTTCTTTTCAAAGAAGAATATGATTCGATTGATAAACTTATAAATTGATTTAAACAAAGCTGATTTGCTGTATTTAAAGATTGAATCTTTACTCCATCATGAAATGATTTGAATTAAAATATATTTATCCTAAATACAAAGAGGAATACGAGAGAATTGGTTTACAGATAGAAAATCGTAAACCTGTTTTCTTATTTCCTTGTTGATACACAGATCCATGAAATGATGAAGAAAGAAAAAAAGATATGATGAATATTCTCAAGATAGTTGATAAATACAGAAGTGATAAAAAAGTTAATGATACATTAAACGAAAATAAAGAATTCCCATTTGATGCATATATATGGATTATCCAAGATTTCATAGAAAATTGATATTACATAGAGAAAGAAATAGAATACACAAAACAATGAAACTGAAGAATCAATTGGAAAAAAACAATTAAAAATAATAAAATCTATCAGTGAATAAAAGATATTGTTTATAGTGAATTAATTAGAAAAAAGACTTCATTCAATAACGACAACATTATTACTCAAATTCATAAAATCTGTGTTAATGAGGCAATAGAAAAGATGGGATGGTATTTTTGAATAATGAAAATTGTGAGTGAAATAACGATATCTATTCCAAAAACAACAATGATCTGAATACTTCAATCAGAATATTCAAAATCTTTTACTGATACAAAAAAAAGACTTATCATAAATATGATAAAACTATTAGAATGACTAGATAATAACTTTCAAAATTCTACTTGCTTTGATATTTCTACCAAGGATTTTGAAGATGTTTTTGAAAGATTACTTAGAAGAGAATTCTGAACAGAAGATGAATCTAATTACAATCCAAAAGCAAATTATTATTTATTACAAGAAGATTGAAGCTATAAAGAAAAACCAGCATGAGAATTATTGCCAGATGTGATAATGAAACATAATAACGATATTTATGTGATAGATGCAAAATATTATAGTTATTGATACAATAATCTATTTTGAACATTACCTGCAACTTCATCAATTCATAAGCAAATAACATATGCTGAAGATATTGATATTCAAGGGGAACATGACAATATCTTTAACTTATTTATTCTTCCTTATAATAATAAGGATAGATATTTAAAATATGTTTGATATGCTACAACGACATGGAAAAATAATAATAAAAAATATGAAAAAGTTCATGTTGTACTAATAGATTTAAGAGATTTAATAAATGAAAAGTATGGTAAGACCGCTATTAACAGTCTTGTAGAACTATTATCAGATAAAATTTAAGTTATTATCAAGAATAGAGAATAAAAATTAAAACATACAAGACTATCAAACAATTTCTTTTCCTTGCCTTTCAGACTTATTTTTCTATAGTTAAATAATGAATTTACATAACAACATATTAAATGACTCTTTCAGAGCAGACTCAATATTTACAAACTTTCATAAGTACTCCTGATTTATCCAAGCTCCCTAATATTGGAGAGATTTATCAAGAATTGATAGATTGTATCACTGAACATAATCGCCGTTATTATCTCCAAAATGCTCCAATAATTTCTGACTTTGAATATGATCAGCTTTTTAATTTTCTTAAAAGAATTGAATCTGAATTTCCACGACTAATTACTTCAAACTCCCCTACTCAAGCACTAATCTGACAGGTAAGTGAATGATTTGAAAAAGCTGACCACAAAACTCCTCTACTCTCTTTGGAAAATAGTTATAATACCGAAGATTTGAAAGAATTTGATGAAAGGATTCAAAAATGACTAACTAAAGAATGAATTTATAAATATTTCTACATCGTAGAGCCTAAATATGATGGTCTATCTGTAGAACTGATTTATAAAGGTGGAAAATTCAAACAAGCAATTACTCGTGGAGATGGTTATGTATGAGATGACATTACTACTAATGTGAAAATGATAGACAATATTCCAAAAATTCTGACTCAAAATCTGAAACTATTGCGTGTAAGATGAGAGATTATGATGCCAAAATCAGTTTTGAAAGAGATTAACGAGCAGAGAGAATTAGATTGATTAGATCCATTTTCAAATACTAGAAATGCTGCAGCTGGAAGTATCAAATTGCTTGATAGCGGAGAGGTAAAGAAAAGAAAATTAGTTTGTTTTGTGTATGATTTACTAGAAGCTGAAGATGAA
>ODAI014397027.1_pt1 | contig 13462 bp, 12 predicted proteins | sample 1539321 | NCBI WGS metagenome assembly ODAI01 (sample SAMN02144231, study PRJEB22623) | gut metagenome | biome: sheep rumen | host: Ovis aries | place: New Zealand
CTGATCCGCAGCCGGGTCAGATAGCCGCTCAGGGCGCCCACGTTCTGGGCGATGCTAATCTCGTTGTCGTTCAGCACCATGATCAGCCGGGCGCCGCTGTTGCCCGCGTCGTTCAGCGCCTCATAGCACATGCCGCCCGTCAGCGCCCCGTCCCCCACAACGGCCACCACATGGTGCTTTTCTCCCCGGAAATCCCTGGCCCGCGCCATGCCCAGGGCGGCGCTCAGGGCCGTGCTGGCATGCCCTGTCTCGAAGCAGTCATAGGGGCTTTCTCCCCGCTTGGGAAATCCGCTCAGGCCTCCGTACTGGCGCAGGGTGGAAAAACGGTCGTATCGGCCGGTGATCAGCTTGTGGACATAGCTCTGATGCCCCACATCGAAAACGATCTTGTCCTCCGGCGTGTCAAAGCACCGGTGCAGCGCCAGCGTCAGCTCCACCACCCCAAGATTGGAGGCGAGGTGGCCGCCGTTTCTGGATACCGTGGAGATCATCTCCGTGCGGATCTCCTGGGCCAGCGCCTTCAGCTCCTCCGGCCCCATGCTTTTCAGATCCCGGGGACTGTGGATGTTTTCCAGCATACCCAGACCGCCTCCCTTCTCCTTTGTCGGAGCCCTGCGGACTCCGCGGGGATGTTCCCTGTTCACCCCTCAGCGGGCGATTTTGCTCCCGCCGGCTCCTTTGGCGCCCTTCGCGCCCTTGGCCCCTTTCGCGCCCTTGGCGCCGATGGCCGCGCTCTTCAGAATGTCGCTTGTGAAGGCATAGCTTGCGGCGTTCTTTTCCTCATGCGCCTTCTCCGCGTACGCGATCATCCTGTCAATGAGCTTCGTATAGGACATCCCGGCGTTTTCCCACAGATAGAAGGCCAGGCTCCCGGGAATGGTATTGATCTCCGTGATATAGATTTCGCCGCTCTCCCGGTCAAACATATAGTCAATCCGCACCACGCCCTTGCAGTCCATCATCCGGAAGATGTCCTTGCTCATGGTCTGAATGCGATCCCGCAGCTCATCCTCGATGGGAGCCGGCAGCACCCTGTGGAGGCTGGCCATGCCCTTGGAGCCGCCGCTTGCCAGGTATTTCTCGCCAAAGTCCAGAAATTGCTCCCCGCTGATGGGCATTTCGATGGGGGAAGCCGTCGCCTCGCCGTCAAAGCCCAGCACGCTGCAGTTCAGCTCGATGGGTCGGTCCAGCCCCTTTTCCACCAGCGCCCTTCGGTCGTATTCGAAGGCCAGCTCCAGGCTGTCCCTCAGCTCCTCCTCGTTGTCCGCCCGGCTGACGCCGATGCTGCTCCCCAGGTTGGCCGGCTTCACAAACACCGGGAAGCCGATCTCCTCCCTGACCCTGCGGATCTCCCCTTCTGGGTCCGCCTGAAAGACGCTTCGGGTCACCGGGATCCCGGGAAGCACCGGCAGCCCGCCACCGCGGAAAAACTGCTTCATGATGATCTTGTCCATGCCGATGGCGCTTCCCGCGACCCCGGTGGAGGTATAGGGGACGTTGGCCAGCTCCAGCCTTCCCTGCAGTGTGCCGTCCTCTCCGTTCAGCCCGTGCATGACGATCACAAAAACATCGATCCGGGCCGCGATTTCAATGCTGGTCCGGCGGATCAGCCCAGCGCTCTGCTGAACGTGCAGCAGGGCTCCGCTTCCGCTGCTCATGTCCAGATAGACCTTCTGAATCCCGTCTCCCTCGCCGCGGAACGGCTGATAGCTGCGGATCTCCCGCAGTCCCTCTCCCGTGTACCAGCCGCCGTCCTCGTGGATGTACACCGGCACGGTATCGTATTTTTCCTGGTCCACATAGCGCATCAGCTGCAGGGCGCTGATGATGCTGACCTCGCGCTCGCAGCTTCTGCTGCCGAAAATCACGCCGATTGTTTTTTTCATTTTGTTCCGTCATTCCTCCGTGTAGTTATCCGGCAGATCATTTTCAAAAAGCACCGTATCACCGGCCTTTGCATGCTCCCGCAGCCAGCCCTGGGCTTCCGTCAGACTGGCAAGGGGGTGAATTTCATCCTCCCGGAATCCGGCCTCCACCATGCCCTCCCGGATGGGCCTGGAGCGCTTCAGTCCGATCAGCAGGGCCGTGTCGCAGCATTCTGCCATTTCCCTGCCCAGCTCCCGGTTCAGCGCCTCCTCCTGACCGCCCAGCTCAACCATCCCGGGGGTCACGATGATCCGCCGTCCCGGAAACTCCTTCAGCACCCGGCAGGCCTGCCTGGCGCCGCGGATGTTGCTGTTGAAGGCGTCGTCAATCACATTCAGCCCGCCCGGGTTTTCGATCAGCTGCAGCCTGTGCTCCACCGGCCGCAGCTTCCGGATGCCGCTGGCAATCTGCTGTCCGCTCATGCCCAGCTCCAGGCACACGGAAGCCGCCAGCAGGATGTTTCGGATATTGAGTTCGCCCAGCAGCCTGGTTTCGCAGGGAATGCTGCTTTCTCCCGTCCGCAGGATGAACCGGCTTCCCTCCCGGGTGGTCCGGACATCCTCGGCCCATACATCATGGCCTTCCCGCCCGATGCCGCTCAGCCTTTTGGGGCCCTTCGTCTTTGCGTAAAGCTCCGCGCAGATGCCGCCGTCGTCGCTGAAGAAAGCGGTTCCGTCCTCCGGCAGCGCTTCGATCAGTTCATACTTCGTCCGTTTAACCCTTTCCAGCGTATGAAAGGTGTCCAGATGCTGAGGGCCGACGCTGGTCAGCACTCCCATCTGCGGATGCACCAGCCGGCACATTTCCCGGATATCCCCCACGTGCCGCGCGCCCATCTCCGCCACAAACACCCGGTGTCCCGGCTCCAGCTGCGTCCGGATCACTTTTGTCACCCCCATGGGCGTGTTGAAGCTGGCCGGCGTCACCAGGGTGTGATATTTTTCTTCCAGCAGCGCGCCGAGTATGAATTTCACGCTGGTCTTGCCCCAGCTTCCCGTGATGCCGATGCGGATCAGGTCCGGCCGGCTTTTCAGGATCTTCTGGGCGTCCCGGAAATAGGCCTCGCTGATTCCCTTCTCAATGGGCCAGGCCAGCAGCCCGCCCAGGGCGATCCACAGGGGCAGCAGCGCCGGAAAGAAGGCCAGCAGCCCCAGGGCGCTGCGGATCCGGAATTCCCCCGGATTCCCGGCGACGGAAACCAGCACACACAGAATCGCCATGAATACCACGGCGCACACGGCATACAGCCTTTTCACCCTGGCCGTCATGCGCAGCGGCTTTTTCTCCTGCTTTTCCCTTGTCCCCCTGCGTATGGCGAGGCCGGCGGCGATCAGCAGGGCGCTGAGCCCCGCCGCGGGAATCCAGTCCTTCCCTTCGGGAATGAGCATCACCAGCGCCCAGGCTCCGCCGACCCATACGATGTTCAGCAGCGCCCCGGGGATCAGCGCCTTGGGAAACCTGCGCCTCAGGGTCCGGAAATACCCCGGAAACTGATAGCTTTCCAGCTGAAAATAATGGATCAGCGTCCTCCCGCTCAGCAGGCAGGCCGCCGTCAGCGCCGCCAGGGTCAGGTATGAATGAAATCCCATAGGATCCTCCGTTTACTTCAGAAACTCCGCTGCGATGAGGGCAAATTTTTCCCCCTGCTCCAGATAGGCAAAGTGGCTCCCGCCCTCCAGCAGGATCAGCGCCGCGTCCGGGATTTCCTTTTCCATTCTCTGGCCCATCCACAGCGGCGTCTCCGTGTCCCGGTCCCCCCACATCAGCAGCGTCGGCGCCTGGATCCGGGCGTATCGGTCGCTCAGATCCAGCTGGATGACCTTCACGAAGGTTTTCTTCATCTCGTCGTCCAGGGCGTTGTAGTCCGCGCTGCCGTATTTTTCCTGTATCCGGTGCTTCAGCTTCAGCGCGGCCGGCCTCAGCAGGCCGATCTTCTCCATCTGCTGCTCCGCCCGTTTCCATTTCTGATAGGCCTCGGACCGCCTTTTCCCTTCCTCGGTCTGAGGCGCCCGGATGCCGGCCGCCCCGGTGAGGATGATCCGCGTAAAAACATCCGGCCTTTCGCTGGCGATCCAGGTCGCCACCCGGCCGCCGAAGCTGTGGGCGATCACGGCGCAGGGGGCAAACTCCTGCTTTTCCATCAGCTCCAGCACACACTCCGCGTATTCCGGCACGCCCCAGGGCTCCGGAGGGCGGCCGCTCTCCCCGTGACCGGGAAAATCCGGAATCAGAATCTCATGCCCCGCGGCGGCCAGCTTCTCTCCCAGCGGGCGCATCATGCCCCGCTCGCAGCCCCAGCCGTGCAGCATCAGAATCCGTTTCTCTCCCCGTCCGAACCGGTCCGCCGCGATCCGGGCGCCCGCGCATTGCTCCGTCATGTTCCGCTCTCCTCCGGTACCCAGATGTATCGGCATTTGGAAGGGCCGATCTCGTATTTCTTCCGGATGTCCTCCGGCACGGAAGTGGTTCCCTCATACATCCCGCCCAGCTTCTGGCAGGTCTTCCTGCTGGGGGTGTTGTCCGGATCGCAGGTGATCACCACGCTGCTTTTTCCGCTCATCCGGATCTCCGGGGCGATCAGCCTGCAGGCCCGCCAGGCATAGTGATGCCCGCGGTATGGGGGATCCACATGATAGCCGATATGACCGTAGTAGAAGATATACCGGCCTTCCCCGCTCCGATAGCTGATCCGGCCCATCTCTTTTCTCTCCCCGTGGGCCACGATTTTCCATGTCTGCTCATGGCCAAACCGCAGCTCCCGCGCGGAGGGCAGCACATACGCCGGAATCAGGTCGATCACGCCGTCCGTATATTCCGCGCGGTATCGGTGAAACAGCACGTCTCTTTACACTTCCTGTACGCGCACCTGATCCAGCAGGCGCTCAAAATCTTCTCTCACAATGAGCTGGGTACCCTCGGTCATGACGCTGGCGGCGCCGGCCGCCACGCCGTATCGGAAAGCCTTTTCCATGCTGTGTTCCTTTTCATATCCCGCCAGCATGCCGCCGATCATCGCGTCCCCGGCGCCCACCGTGGACTTTGCGCCCACCCGCAGCGCCGGCGCGAAGAGGGTCCGCTCCTGGCTCACATACATGGCGCCCATGGCCCCCATGGATACCACCGCGTGCTCAACCCCCAGCCGGATGAACAGCAGCGCCGCGTCCCGGATGGCGCGCATGGTCCGCAGCTCGATGCCCAGGGTCCTTTCCATTTCCTTCAGGTTGGGTTTGATCAGAAAAGGATGGGCCTTGGCGCACAGCTCCAGCTCCTTGCCCTCCGTGTCCAGAATGCAGTGCTTTCCCTGCAGCGTCTCCATCAGCTCCCGGTAGGTCCCCACCGGGCATCCGGGAGGCAGGCTCCCCGTGATCACGACCATATCGCTGTCCGCCGTCCGCTCCCTGGCCAGGTCGAAGAAGGCCTTCAGCGCCGTTTCATCCGCCGGGGCGCCGGGTTCGTTCAGCTCCGTGACCCCGTCCCTGCCGCAGATTTTCACGTTGGTCCGCAGCCGGCCCGGAACCGTCATAAAGCTGTGCTTCAGCCCTTCCCGGTCCATCATCTCCACCAGCTCCTGGCTGCCCTCTTCTCCCATCATGCCGATGCATTCCACGTCCAGGCCCAGCCGCCTGGCCACCACGGCCACGTTCAGGCCCTTGCCGCCCATGTCCACGCGTATGTTCCTCAGCCGGTTCACCTGGCCCAGCTGGATCTGATCAATTTCAGCCGTCTTGTCAAAGCTCGGATTCAGGCAGATGGTCGTAATCATTTCTCCCTCTCCTTCCGAAAAATAATCAGTTTATTATACCATTTGCGCCGTTTCTGCGCAACCTTGAAAAACCCCGCCGTCTCTGTTAAAATAGGTTTCGGTTTTTCATTCATCAAAACACCGGGAAGGATGATTCTTCTTGTTCACCACCGATATTCTGATCATTGGCGCCGGGGTCACCGGGTGCAGCGTCGCCCGGGCCCTTTCCCGCTATGCCGGCGCCTCCGTCCTTGTGCTGGACCGGGGAGCGGATGTGGCGGAGGGCGCCACCAAGGCCAACAGCGGCATCGTGCATGCCGGCTATGATGCCGTCACCGGCACCCTGAAGGCAAAGTATAACGTCCGGGGAGCCGCCATGTATCCTTCCCTCTGCGCCGCTCTCGGCGTTCCTTACAGCCAGTGCGGCGCCCTGGTCATCGGCTTCTCGCCCGAGGATCGGGAGACCCTGCTGAAGCTCCTGGCCCGGGGCGAGGCCAACGGCGTTTCCGGTCTCCGCCTGCTGACCCGGGAGGAGGCCCTGGCCCTGGAGCCCGCCCTGAATCCGGCGGTCTCCTGTGCCCTCCTCGTCCCCACCAGCGGCATCGTCAGCCCCTATGAGCTGGCCTTCGCCCTGGCGGATCACGCGGCCCTGGGCGGCGTCTCCTTCCGCTTTGAGGAGGATGTCGCCTCTGTGTCCAGGCTTCCCGATGGCGCCTTCTCCGTCGTCACGTCCCGGGAGGAATACCGCTGCCGGGTGCTGGTCAACTGCGCCGGCGCCTCCTCGGCGGATCTGCATAATCAGCTTTCCTCCCATCCGCTGACCATGGTGCACCGCCGCGGCCAGTATTATCTGCTGGACCACGCCGTGACCTCTCCCTTCGCCCGCACCATTTTCCAGTGTCCTTCCGCCATGGGCAAGGGCGTCCTCGTCTCCCCCACGGTCCACGGCAACGTCCTCCTGGGGCCCAGCGCCGAGGATATTGACGATCCCCTGGATACCGCCACCACCCAGGAAGGCCTGGATTTTGTCCTGGAAAAGGCGCGGCTCACCTGGCCGGAGGCCTCTGCCCGTCTGAATATCACCAATTTTTCCGGCGTCCGGGCCCATCTGGTCTCGGATGACTTCGTCATTGGTCCGGTGGAGGGCTGCCCCGGCGCCTTTGAGGCCGCCGGCATTGAGAGCCCCGGTCTCTCCTCCGCCCCCGCCGTTGGGGAGGATTTGGCGTCCATGATCGCCGCCTTCCTGAATCTTTCTCTCCGGGATGATCCTGTGCCCTATCTTCCCGTGCCAAAGCCCTTCCATCTCATGACGGAGGAGGAGCAGGCCGCGGCCGTGGCCCGGGATCCGGCCTATGGCAATCTGGTCTGCCGCTGCGAGGTCGTGACCGAGGCGGAGGTCCGGGCTGCCATTCGCCGTCCCGTCGGCGCCCGGTCCATCGATGGCGTCAAGCGCCGCACCCGCGCGGGCATGGGGCGCTGCCAGGGCGGCTTCTGCATGCCCCGGGTGGCCGCCATTCTGGCGGAGGAGCTTTCCTGCTCCCTGCTGGATGTGACGAAGAATGGCGATGGCAGCCCGCTGCTCAGCGATACGGTTGCCGCTTTCCTGGAAAGGGGGTCTTCTCTGTGACGGAGCGCTCTGTTTACATTCTGATTATCGGCGCCGGCCCCGCGGGCCTGGCCGCCGCTATTGCCGCCCGTGAGGCGGGCATCTCTTCCCTGGTGGTGCTGGAGCGGGAGGCCCAGCCCGGCGGCATTCTCCGCCAGTGTATCCATAACGGCTTCGGCCTTCATCGCTTCAGCACCGAGCTCACCGGCCCGGAGTATGCTCAGCGTGACATTGACCGCGCCGCGGAGCTCGGCATTGAGATTTCCTGCGGCACCACGGTTCTTTCCCTTTCCCCTTCCCGCAGGGTGCTTTCCGTCTCCTCCCGGGAGGGGCTGGTAGCCTGGCAGGCGGGCGCGGTCATTCTGGCCATGGGCTGCCGGGAGCGGCCCCGGGGCGCCCTCTGCACCCCCGGCACCCGCTGCGCCGGCATCTATTCCGCCGGCACCGCCCAGCGCTTTGTGAATCTGGAAGGGGTCATGCCCGGCCGCCGGGTCGTCATCCTCGGTTCCGGGGACATCGGTCTCATCATGGCCCGCCGCATGACCCTCCAGGGGGCCAAGGTGCTGGCCTGCGTGGAGATCATGCCCTATTCCTCCGGCCTGAACCGGAACATCGTCCAGTGCCTGCAGGATTATAACATTCCCCTCTATCTCTCCCATACCGTCACCGACATCCGCGGCCGGGACAGGCTCACCGGCGTCACCGTCTCTCAGGTGGACGATCATCGCCGCCCGATTCCCGGCACGGAGATGGATTTTGACTGCGACACCCTGCTCCTTTCCTGCGGCCTGATTCCGGAAAACGAGCTTTCCCTTCAGGCGGGAGTCACCCTTTCCGCCGCCACCTCCGGCGCCGTGGTGGATGAGCGCCTTCAGACCTCCGTTCCCGGCATTTTTGCCTGCGGCAACGTCCTCCATGTTCATGATCTGGTGGATCACGTTTCCGCGGAGAGCTTCCGTGCCGGCCGGGCGGCCGCGGACTTTATTCTCTCCGGTTCCGCCCCCTCCTCCTCCGCGGATCCTTCGGATCTCCTGGAGGTGCGGGATGGATTCGGTGTCCGTGGCGCCGTCCCCCAGAAAATCCGCCGTGGTTCCGATGGGGATGTGTCCCTGATGTTCCGTCCCTCCGCGGTTTTCCGCAATGCCGCCGCCGTGGTGAAGTGCGGCGGCCGGGAAATCCTGCGGAAGAAGGCCATGATTTATACCCCTGGGGAAATGGCTGTCCTGACCCTGAAGGGGGACATTGTCAAAAACCTGCCCGCCGAACCCATCACGGTGGAAATGGAAGCATAACGTAAGGAGACTGCATATGGAACAAGTCATTACCTGTATCAACTGCCCCGTGGGCTGCCGCATGACCGTCACCCAGGATGATCAGACCGGCGCCGTTCTCTCTGTCACGGGCAACACCTGCCCCCGGGGAGATCGCTACGCCCGTCAGGAATGCACCGCGCCGGAGCGTGTCATCACGGCGGTGATCCCCGTGTCCGGCTCCCCGGTTCCCCTCTCGGTCAAAACCGCGGCTCCCGTGCCCAAGCGCCTGATCCCGGATGTCATGCGCGCCCTGGGAGAGCTTCGCCTTTCCGCCCCCATCGCCGCCGGAACCCCGGTCCTGCCGAATGTTCTCTCCACCGGGGTGGATGTCATTGCTACTCGATCTGTATAACCTCTTGTATTCCCTCCCGGATTTTGCTATAATGCCTCTCAGGTTCAATTTTTGAAAGGAGCTGTTCCCCATGTTTGAAAAACTTCTGGGTATTTCCTCCGCCATTGCGGAAACCGCTGCCGGCACTGCCGCCGACACAGCCGCCGCCGGCACCGCTGCCGCGGGCGCCGCTGGGGAGGAGATGGTCGCCAATCCCATGGTGGCCCTGCTGACCACCATGCTGCCCATGGTGCTGATCTTCGTTGTCTTCTGGTTCTTCCTCATCCGGCCCCAGCGGAAGAAGGATAAGCAGGTCAAGGAGATGCTCAACAACCTCAAGGCCGGGGATCGCGTGTGCACCATCGGCGGCATCTATGGCACCATCGTTGGCATCAAGGATGATACCGTGACCCTTTCCGTGGGCCGTGACAATCTGACCATGGTCATCGCCCGCTGGGGCATCCGCAGCGTCGAGGAAGTCACCATCGAAAACGATGCCCAGGATCTGAACTGATTTCATCCATACAAAAAACCCGGCCGCTTTTCGGTCCGGGTTTTTTTGTTGTAGTTATTCGGTCAAGATGATAGGGTGTAGGGGCGAAACCCCCACAACCCTATTATTCCACCACATTCACATTTCCTGCTCCAAAGGTGTCTCTCAGGCTGTTCACATACTGATCCTCGCTCTCATCCCCGCCGCGGCCCGCGGCTTCCGTCTTTACGGCCCTGAATCCGCATGTCTTGCCCGCGGCTTCGGAGATCAGCCCGGCGATTTTCTGGTTTCTGCCCTCGGCGTTCAGGGCGTCCGCGAAGAACTCCGCTCCCGGGTTCGCCCGCCACAGATAGATGTCTCCTTCGGTCCCCGCAAAGCTGCCCTGCATCACCATGCCCAGGGCTCCCGGTTCCTTTTTCTTGATCAGCTGAACGGTTTCCTTCCATACCGCTGCCGCGTCGCCGCTGATTTTCCGGGGCGCCGGCGGCTCCTTGGCCGCGGCCTTCTGCGCGGGTCTGTTGGCTTCCGTCTCCTCCCGTTTCCGGCCTGTGTCGGCCTTCATGGGGACGCCCTCCGCGATCTGCTTTTCCAGCCTGGCGATCTTGTCCTCCAGCTCATGGATGCGGTCGTCCACCGCCTGGCCGTCCGTCTCTTCCATCCGCAGGCAGCACTTCAGGCTCGTATTCTCCAGCGCCAGCCGTGGGGTCGAAGCGTATCGCATCTCCGTCTCCAGCCGCATGAACAGGTCCAGCATCCGCATCAGCCGGCTGATGGTGAATCCTTCCCCCTGACGGCGCAGCTCATCGGCATCCTCTTCCGTCAGATCCATCAGCTGCCCAATCTCCTCCGGGCAGCATTTCGCCGTCAGCAGCGCGCGAATCTGCCCGCTGACCTCCCGGGCGAACACCGCCGGATCCCGCCCGCTCAGCATCATCTCGTCGATCATGCCGAACACGCGCCTGGCATCCTCCTGCCCCAGGGCTTCGCAGAACTGGAACAGGAATCCCCTGTCGCTGGTGCCCAGCCCCTGCCGCACCAGGGCCTCGTCCCCCCGGCCGCCGTACCCCAGGCACATGTCCAGGATGCTCAGGGCATCCCGCATCCCGCCTTCCGCGGCCCTGGCGATGGCCATCAGGGCGCCGTCCGTGGCTTCCGCTCCCGCGCCGTCCGCCGCCTGCCTCAGCCGGCCCGCGATGTCCGTTGCCCGGATCCGGCCGAAGTCAAACCGCTGGCATCGGCTCAGGATCGTGGCCGGCAGCTTCTGGGGCTCCGTCGTAGCCAGGATGAACACGATGTGAGCCGGCGGTTCCTCCAGGGTCTTCAGCAGGGCGTTGAAGGCGCTGGTGCTCAGCATATGCACCTCGTCAATGATATAAACCTTGTATTTGCCGTACTGGGGGGGATATTTGACTGTCTCCCGCAGGTCGCGCATCTCATCCACGCCGTTGTTGCTGGCCGCGTCGATCTCGATGATGTCCAGACTCTCGTCGTTTTCCGCCCGTTTGCAGGTCGGGCACTCCCCGCAGGGATCCCCGTCCTTCGGATGCTCGCAGTTCACGGCTCTGGCCAGGATCTTGGCTGTGGAGGTTTTTCCCGTTCCCCGGGATCCGCAGAACAGATACGCGTGGGCAATCCGCCCGTTCACAACCTGATTGCGCAGGGTGTCCATCGCCGCCTTCTGCCCCACCATCTGGCTGAAGTTACGCGGCCGCCACTGCCGGTATAGCGCCTGATAAGCCATCTTATTCTCTCACCGTCATTCGTTTTCCGGCTGGCTGAAATTCAGCTCTTCCCGAATCTCAGCCAGCTTCTTTTTGCCTATGCCCTTCACGGACAGCAGATCCTCCGGATAGAAGAAGCTCCCGTTTTCCTCCCGCTCGCTGATCAGATTCGCGGCTGTGGTTTCCCCGATGCCTGTCAGCTCGGTGAGCTCATGGATGTACGCCTCGTTGACGCTCAGCCACCCGTCCGGAACCGGGATCGGCGGGAACGTCTCGCCAGCCCCGGAAGAACCCGCCGGAGACACGGATCCGGTGACCGTGGTAAACACAGTCCCCGCGTCTTGGGCTTGCCCCGCGCCGGTCACCCGGATTCCCGCGTACATCAGCCCCGTCGCCGCCAGCAGCGTCCATCCCGCGGCGGCCCGGATCCGCCCTGCCTTCGTCCCTTCTTTCTCACGCATCCCTGTGAACCTTCTGGCCCTGCTTCGTATCCTCCACGGTGTATCCCGCGGCCTTGATGGCCTCCCTCAGTTCGTCGCTCCGCTTCCAGTCCTTGTTCTTCCGCGCTTCCGCCCGTTCATTCAGCATTTGCTGGATGGCTTCCGGAATGGCGTCCTCGTCCTTGCTCAGGATGCCCAGCACGCCGCAGATGGCCAGCAGGCTGTCCAGCGCCGCTTGCACGGCAGCCCTGGCGCTGCCGCTGTGCAGCGTGACGTTCGCGTCCTTCACCAGCTCGAAAATCGCGCCCAGCGCGTCCGCCGTGTTCAGGTCGTCGTCCATCGCCGCGTCAAACTTCTTCTCGTATTCCTTCAGCCTGCCCCGCAGCCCTTCCTCCTCCGGATTCAGGGGCCGGTCCTCGCTGTTCTCCAGCAGGAAGCGCAGGTTGTTCCGCGCGTTGTACAGCCGGGCCAGGCTGGCGCTGGCCGCTTCAATCTGATCCCGGCTGAAGTTGATGGGGCTCCTGTAGTGAGCGCTCAGCAGGAAGTAGCGCACCACCTCCAGATCGTATTCCTTCGCGATATCCCTTACCGTGAAGAAGTTGTTCAGGCTCTTGCTCATCTTCTGGTTGTCGATGTTGATGAATCCGTTGTGCATCCAGTAGTGCACGTAGGGATGTCCCGTGGCCCCTTCGCTCTGGGCGATCTCGTTCTCATGATGGGGAAACAGCAGATCCTTCCCGCCGCAGTGAATGTCGAAGGTGTCCCCCAGATACTTCATGCTCATGGCCGAGCATTCGATGTGCCATCCCGGCCGTCCCATACCCCAGGGGCTTTCCCACGCGGGTTCCCCGGGCTTTTGCGCTTTCCACAGGGCAAAATCCGCGGGCGCTTCCTTGTCCGTTTCCCCGTCCAGCCGGTCGCTGGCGCCCATTTCCCGGTCCTCCACGCTCTGACCGCTCAGCTTGCCGTATCCGGGAAAGCTGCTCACCCGGTAATATACGTCCCCGCTGGGTGTGGCATAGGCATGGCCGTTGTCGATCAGCCGCTGCACCAGATGGATAATTTCCGGAATGTGTTCCGTGGCCTTGGGATGCACGGTGGCCGGACGTACCCCCAGCGCCTTCGCGTCCTCGTAGTATGCTGCGATAAACCGGTCTGCCAGCTCCTTCACGGTGATCCCCTCTTCGTTGGCCCGGCGGATCATCTTGTCGTCCACGTCCGTGAAGTTCTGCACAAAGGTGACCTCGTATCCTTCCCGTTCCAGCTGCCGCCGCAGCACGTCAAAGGTGATGAAGGGACGGGCGTTGCCGATGTGAAAATAGTCGTATACCGTGGGGCCGCAGCTGTAGATGCCCACCTTCCCCTCGTGAATCGGTTTGAATTCCTCTTTTTTCCGGGTCATGCTGTTATAGATGTACATTTGTGGATGCTCCTCTCTCTTCCTTTGCCGCTCTTCTGCGCAGCAGCATGATTCTGATGATGGCCGCCGCCCAGATGACCGCGGCCGCAATCCCAATCCAAAGATTGATCTTTCCGATGTCTGCCGGAATCCGTATCAGCGCGCCGGCCGCCGCATCGCCGCTTTCGCCCACGGTCATGCTTCCCTCTCCGATAACCTCCCCCAGGGCGTTGGAGGCGGTCACCTTCACCACCGCTTTGAAAAAAGCGCCGCTTTCCGGGATAAACCAGCTTCCCTCGAAGGGAATCGCGCCCATGGACTCCAGGCCAGTCAGCTCATAGCTGTCGCTCTGCTTCCGGATCTTGATTTTCTTATTGTTGACGCTGGTAAAGACGATGGATCCGCTGTCTTCTCCCTTCGGCTCCGGGGAAATGCTCAGCGTCAGCGTCGCGCCCTCCAGCTCCCCCGCTTCTCCGGTAATCGTCCCCGTA